>Ga0123341_1004833_pt1 | contig 11905 bp, 10 predicted proteins | sample Turbeapinknodule_FD_89959 | JGI IMG/M metagenome (GOLD analysis project Ga0123341, IMG submission 89959) | Root nodule microbial communities of legume samples collected from Mexico - Turtle bean Mexico pink nodule | ecosystem: Host-associated > Plants > Roots > Nodule | place: Mexico: Nepantla... | reverse complement strand
TATATATATATATATATATATATGTGTGTGTGTGTGTGTGTGTAAGTTTCCTTCTGTTATGCTAAAGGAGATTGAGAAAATTCAGAGAAGGTTTTTGTGGGGTTGGGGTTCATAAGGAAGGAAAATAGTGTGGGTTTCGTGGAAAAAGCCTTGCGAGCTCTATCTTAGTATTTTAAACTTAAGGTTTTTCAATGCAGCTCTACTGGGAAAGTAGATTTGGCGTCTGGGTACCAAGAAGGGTGGTTTGTGGAAGGAAATTCTCAAATCTAAATATGGAGGTTGGAGAAACTTGCAAGAACAAAGGATCAATGTTGAGGATTCCAACTAGTGGAGAGATTTGAAGGGGTTTGGGGGATGGAGGAATGGGATAGAAACTTTGAAAACTGTTTTGAGTGGAGAGTGGGAAACGAGAAGGAAGTCTTGTTCTGGAAAGATGTTTGGGTGGGCAACAAAGATTTGAAAAGCAAATATCCAAGACTGTTTTCTTTGTGTGGTAGTAAAAAAAGGTAATTTAGAGTCTTTGGGGGAGTGGTTTAATGATAGATGGGAGTGGAAGTTGGTATGGAGGAGAGGTTTGTTTGATTGGGAGAAATTTCAAGAAGTCCAGTTGGTACAAGAGGTGCATGGAAAGGCCCCTGTCTTTAATTATGAAGATAGTTGGGTTTGGAAGGTTGGTAAGGATAGTGGGTTTTCAGTAAAGTCTGCCTATGTTAAGACTTTTGCTTTGCCTTCAGCCCAGTTTACTCCTTGGAGGGTGTTGCTTAATTCAGTTGCCATTAAAGATAACTTGGAAAGACGCGGGGTCTCAGTTGATAGCAACCTTTGTTGTTTTTGCAGGGTGGAAATGGAGTCAACAAGTCATTTGTTTTTTGAATGCATGATTGCTTAGCTAGTTTGGAAACAATGTTATGCTTGGCTATGGATATCGTCGGTAGATCATGTTGATCCTGTTTCACACTTCTTGCATTTTAATTTGTTAAATGCTCATGTCCAGGTAAATGTTGTTTTGGCTAGTGTTTGGATTGCAATTGTTAGTATGGTCCACAGTAGAAGGTTGCACAGGGGTAGTTTGAGCAACCACAACAGATTTAGGAGGACGACCATGTAAGGCATAACATCTGTCAATTTTGTGGCCAAGTTTGCCACAATGGTCACACTTGTGACGCCCTTTGCCCGGCTTGTGAGGGCGAATACGATCATTATGTTGAGAGCATAAAGAAGAAGAGTCATCAACATGAGACGTTATATCAGTGGTGTGTTTACCTGGCACACGCAAAAGGGTCAAACAAGTGGAAGTAAAATTGGGTACGATAGGAGATCCCAAAATTTGATCACGAACGTGAGAATAATCATCAGGAAGGCCATGTAAACCCAATAATATGAAGAACTTGGATATTTGTTCTAGTTCTTTAGAAGGAGTGGGGGAATGAGGTAATAACTCATTAAAATCATGAAGAAGAGCATGAAGTTTACCCAGATATTCTGCCATTGTACCATGAAGACGTTTGAGAGCAACAATTGTGAGAAAATTTTGACACACACCATAAAGACATTGAGTATCATTTGTGTATAATAATTTTGCTTGTTCCCAAACTTCTGAACATGTCTCATAGGTACGAAAAAGTTGTTTTAAAGATGAGTGAATGGTAGATTTGATAACAATGCATAATTGAGCATCAATTTTCAACCAATGGGAAACCTCATTTTCAGCAACAGTTGGATGAGTAACATGATCAACATAACATTGACTCTTAAGCAATAATTTAATATATGATGCTCAAGTGTCATAATTGGTTCCATTCAATTTGCCAATGGAAAAATGAACATTGACGTATTTAGTATAAATAGATGGATCTGGCATAATGACTCCGGAAGAAGCCATAGTGGTAGCGGCAGCGAAAACAAAAGAAGATATAGAAGATAAGGACAAATCCAGTCACCGGTTAATTGGCGGCAAACACAAAGATGAAGGCTCTGGCAGCGTCTCCAGCGGAGGCTCCAACGAGATTTTGACGACGTCTCCGGCAAGATTTTGACGGTGGCTCCGGCGAGGCAGTGGCGGCTCCGACGAGGCAGTGGGGCGGTGGTTGGAAAATTCTAGTGAATAGTGGGTTCACCAATAAAAATTAAACCCTAAACCCTAACCTTATGCTCTAGATACCATATTAAAAGAAAAGAAAAAATAGGGTAAATCCTTTGTGTATATTGAACACATAGGGTTATGTTTATATAGGAAAAGAAACATATGGGCTAAGCCCATTACATAAATATGAAATATCTAACAATATCTAGAATATCTCATAATATCAAATAATATCTAATTATATCTAATAATATCTAACAGTTCCCCTATGGAAGACTTTTGCTTTTCCTTCAGCCCACTTTACTGCTTGGAGGGTGTTGCTTAATTCAGTTGTCACTAAAGATAACTTGAAAAGACGCGGGGTCTCGGTTGATAGCAACCTTTGTTGTTTTTGCAGGGTGGAAATGGAGTCAACAAGTCATTTGTTTTTTGAATGCAGGATTGCTTAACTAGTTTGGAAACAGTGTTATGCTTGACTAGGGATATCGTCGGTAGATCATATTGATCCTATTTCCCAGTTCTTGCATTTTAATTTGTTAAATGCTCCTGTCCAGATAAATGTTGTTTTGGGTAGTATTTGGATTGCAATTGTTAGTGAAATCTATAAGCACAGGATTAAGCGTATTTTTAAAGGTGGAGTGATTGATCATTCAAAAATGTTCACCTTGGATCAATTAAAGGTTTGTTCTTGGGTAACATCTAAATCTGTTTTTACTCGCTTTACTAATTCTGAGTTGTTCTTTGATCATGTGGCCTGTATGTTTTCGATTAAGTGAACTTCTGCAAGGTTTCCTCCTTTGGCTGGGTTGTTTGTTGTTTTTAGTTTTGTAAGGACTAAGTTGTTTGGAAGGGGTTTGGTGGGTATTGTTGTGTTATGTTCATGTATAGGGGTTGAGTCACCCCTAAAGTGGTTCATATTTATTCATTTACTTGCTGATAAAAAAAAGCATTAATTTTTCTAATAAGGTTAAGGATAATATTGTTGGTGGATAAATGTAAGGAGTGTGTGTAAGGATGTGGTGCATACTAATTCATTCCAAAAAGCAATAGGTTGGGAGTAATATGTTCAAACTCTTATGTATTGAGGTGATATTTATTTATAATATTATGTTCTTGATTGGTGATTGCTATTATCATTTTATTCTTAAAGTTTTGAATCTTTATTCATAATATTGATCCTTAGATTTGATTGGAAAATACTTCAAAGCATCTGAACTAAATAATAATGCTTAACATATTTGAATGCTAGGAATATATTTGAAATGTTAATTGTTTTATAATGATAAGAATTTTTTATAAATATGCGAGGAATGGATATTTATGATAATTCTTAATAATTTTGTATGCGAGAAATCGATATGAATAATTTTTATATGTGTATCAATGTCAATCAAGATGGAATGATATATTTTTAATTCATTGAAAATACAGGCGAGTGAGAAGAGTTAACCCCAATCCCAATTTTCCCAATTGAATCATCCAAATCATTTACTTTGCTTTTATTTAATTTCTTAAAAATTCATGATACAAACAACCTTTCAAACAAACTTTTACACATCTTTTTATATTTAGTGAATATTATACTTGAGATTTTAGAACTATTCCTTGTAGGTTCGATATTTGTCCTTAGGGACAATTTATTACTTCTGAGTCGGTACACTTGTCATAAAATAATCATGCACTAGTTAAAATTAATTTTGAAAAAGCATACAACTTAGTAAACTGGATATTCATGTATTATGTGATGGGTCATATGGGTTTCTGCAGAAAATGGATTTCTTGGATTAGGCCTTTCATGGAATCGTCTACATTATAGGTATTAGTAAATGGTAGCCCAACTAAGGAAATCAGACCTTTTCTTGGCTTGGCATTTCGATGGGGAAGGTGGAGTAGAGGTTAGCCTTTTACAGTTTGTGGACAACACACTACTTATATGTGAGGCAATTGATAATATTCATGTATAAAATATGTGTTGAGGTGTTTTGAGATGGCTTCGAGCTTGAGGGTGAATTTTCATAAGACTAAAATTGGCGGTGAAAGAATTGATAATGACTTACTGTCCCTTTTCCACAACCTTAAATTGTAGCTTTATGGTCATTCCTTTTATATATTTAGGCCTCCTTGTAAGAGGGAATCCTAGGAAAGAACTTTTCTGACAAGAAATAGTGCAGAATATTACGAATAAGCTAAGTAGCTAGAAAAGGAAAATGCTATCATTTATAGGAAGGGCCTGCGTAGTTAAGTCTGTCTTATCTGTTGTGCCTCTCTTGTATTTATTCTTTTTTAAAGCACCAAAAATAATATGCAAATTAATCACTAAGATACAACGTAACTTTGTATAGGGTTGGAGGTTAGAGGGGAGGAAAATTCCTTGGATTAAGTGGAATAGTTTGTGTACAGAAAAAGAGTGTGGAGGGGGCTAGGAATTAGAGATGTAGAAAAGTTTAATTTGGCTTTATTAGCAAAATGAAAATGGAGGCTTGGTATCGAAAGTTAAGGTTTATGGATTGATGTGAGTTGATTTTTATATGGTTCCATTTTATGGTGACACTTTACTTAGAGTTGGGATTTTAGCAAGTTATAGTGAAACCGTAGGAAGATTCCCACTGGACACGAACTTAACCAAATGGTTAAGTAAGTGTGAAGGTGCACTTCACAAAGACAAAGATGAAAAATCAATATAAAGTGAGAGATGAAATGCAATGGGGAATGGAAATGGCAATAAGGTAAACATCAATGGTGGTCATGGCCAAACCAAATGATGAACCATAAATATATAACAAAATCAAAACCAATAGCAAGAATTCAAGACAAAGACATTGAAATGAATTGAAAAGAGTGGAAAAAGAGTAGCTTATGGAGTGGTTGTGAGAGTGGTTCACGCCACTTGGGGTGTGGTAGCCACCAAGATGAGTGAAGGGCCGCCACTTGAGAGTCTCAAGATAAGACCTAGCCAAGAGGAAACAAGTCTCACAAACACCTCACACAAATTGTGCAGAGTAACTTTTCTATTCAAATTCAACATGTCAATACATGGAGTAAGGCACCCTATTTATTGGAGATGGTGCCTTGGTGAGCAAGAAGCAAGGGTAGGATGGGAAACACAAAAAAAGAGGGAACCTTAGGGTTTGTCTAAGTCAAAACCGCACCCTAGGCTTGTCCTTCTAGAAACTAGGTCAAATTTCCTTCCTAAAGGGCTAGGAACAAGCTAAAATGATAACTACACCACTTATTATGCTAAATGAACCTTATTCTAGCCTATCTTACTATTTGGACCCCTAAAAAGAGCCCAAATTATTTACAACTTGTTTTATTCTTAAGAAGACTAGCAGGAAGAACATTAGATGCTCTGCTTTGTGTCCATTTCTCCCTCTGGTGAGGTATGCTAGATCCTTGGTGAGGTCTTCACTTGTTTGTTGAGATGACTTCTCATGGTGTGAATGGTAATGTGCATCCTTGGTCATCTTCTTGTTGGCTTGGTTTGTATCATGCCCCCCAGGTTTGATAGAATTTGACCTCGAATTTAGAATTTCTACAGATAACATAGTTAGTTTGTTCACATATAAGATAGTGCAGGGTGTGGGATGTGGAACAAACTTATGTTCTTTGAGTTTAGGCAGTTCAAAAGTGTGAGCTCTTTTTACAAGCCATGTTGGAAAAGAATATTTGGGGATGAAAGGGCTTGGTGATAAAAATCCTCTCAAAAGGTGAGAACCCTTAAGAGGTGTTTGATGTTCATCCCAAAGTTTATTTGTCCAAGATGTCAAGTAATTTTTATTTGGTAATGAAAAAGATAAGGAAGAAAGACACCTTCGAGGTGTAAGGAAAAGAATATTTGGGGATGAAAGGGCTTGGTGATAAAAATCCTCTCAAAAGGTGAGAACCCTTAAGAGGTGTTTAATGTTCATCCCAAAGTTTATTTGTCCAAGATGTCAAGTAATTTTTATTTGGTAATGAAAAAGATAAGGAAGAAAGACACCTTCGAGGTGTAATTTGTAGCATGGCACGAGTCAACATGATTGATTTAGTTGTGTAAGATGATATTTTATGACTCGGTTCATCGTTCCTTTCTTGCTCTTTTTCATTTTCTCTTTTGTTTTTTATTTTTATTTGGTCCCCATGAACCTCTTTGGGAGAGAGGGTTTTAAGATAACCTTGTGCCCTTGGAAGTTAAAAGTCATTTTGTTCGTTATGCCATCATGAAGAACTTGACTATCATATTGCCAAGGCCTTCCTAATAGAATATGTGTGGCTTCCATTGTCACAACATCACATAAAACCTCATCTTTATACTTTCCAATAGAAAAGGCTATGAGGACTAGCTTGTTTACTATTATTTCCCCCTCTTAACTTAACCATTGAAGTTTATAGGGCTTTGCATGAGAGATGGTAGGTAACCCAAGTTTGTCTACCACTCTTGTGCTTGCCACATTTGCACAACTTCCCCATCCACTATTAAGGAACACAACTTATCATTAATGAGGCACCTAGTGTGGAAAATGTTTTCCCTTTGACTTTCATCAAAAGGATTTAAAACTTGGCCTAGCATGTGCCTCACTACTAATAGGTCTCCTATACATGGAATTTCACTTTCTTCCTCACTTAGGGATCTAGAAGAAGTAGGGGACCTAGACCTTTGTGAGCTATGATCACTCATGACAACCCCCACTTTGACCATCATATTTCTTTTAGAAGGACAATTGGTTGCAATATGCCCAAAACCTAAACATTTAAAACACTTTTGACTTGAGATTTTGGTAGGTGACTTAGGTGTTGAAGTGGAGGGTTTACAACGTCTAGGATTGTAACTGGAATCTTTCTCAAAATTTGAAGAAAAAGTTTGGGAAGAATATTTGTTTTTGTTTTTCCAAGATAATTGGTAGTAGCCATCATTATGAAAGTTTTTTAAATGATTTTTCTTTGAAAGTTGATATTCTTCTACCTTGATGGCAAGGTGAACCAATTTTTCTAATGATGAATACTCATAAAGTTCTACCACATCTTAGATTTCCCTTCTCAATCCACTAACAAATCTAGCAATTTTGGACTCCTCAGTTTCATGCATGTCAATTTTAGTTAAAATTGTTTCAAGCTCTTTAAACTAATCATCTACACTACTAAGTCCTTGTTGAAGCCGTTGGAGTTTCAACAAAAGTTTCTTCTTATAATAAGGAGGAACAAACCTCGTGTGCATGCATTCTTTCAAATCATACCAAGAGACCACGGTTGGCCTCTTGTTTAGCCCAATCTCCATTACAATCTTATGTCACCACTGCATGGCATACTCTAAGAATTCTAAGGAGACTAATTTTACCTTTTGGTCTTTTTGGACCTCATGTACATTAAAAACTTGCTCTACCTTAGCCTCCCATCCTAACTAAATGTTGGGGTCACTTTCCCCATTAAATCTAGGCAATTTTACATAGGGAAAATAAATTTTAGAAGGATGGTGTTGATGTTGGGGCCTTTCATCAAATTGATTCATTCTTCAATCTTCATCTTCCTCATGGTTGTCATATTGAGTGATGCTCCTTGTAGCTCTCCTATGCTCCCACCTCCTTGGTGGTCTTACTTGTGCGGTTTCAAGCCTTTGGAGTCTCTCCTCCAATTGCCTCATCTCTTCTTCCTTTTGTTCTAGGGACCTTTTTGCCGCCACCAACTCACCCATAAGGAAAGCCTTTTGGGGAGATTGAGGTTTTGATGATTCCCCTTAAGAAAGATGAGCCATAAAATAAAAATAATGAACAAAAAATTAGTGAAAGAAAAGTTAGATCACTCTCCCTCAATCATGTGTCACTCTTGTGTAAAACAAAGAGGAGAAGACACAAGGCACTCAAAAAAGAAAGTTTCCCCTCAACAAAGGTCTTTCTAGGTGTTGAAATCTCTCAAATGAAAAGGACAAAGCCCTTAGCACTTGATCTTAATAGGACTACAACAAAACTTAAGGAAATTTTAAAGGACAAACAAGAAAAGCACAAAATAAGAAAGCTAAACCAAGTTTGAGAAAAGATGTATGACCAAAACTTTTTAAGAAAGATGTTCCGACCAGTCCTTGGTCATCGACTCAGAGGCTGACCACAGACATCGCACGTCGATACTTGGTAATGGAAGGGAGCCACGTGAAGTGGGCACCAGACACATACCCGGGAGTCGGTCAATCTTTGGGTTGCTATCCTAAGCCCGATGTTGGAGATCGATATCAGACCTCGCCAGTAGAGGGAGAAGATCGGACATCGGCCGTCAGGATGAAGTGGAAGGCCCCGTAAGGTGGGCCCTAGAATGTCGTTAAGATAACAGTTAAAGACAAGAGATATGTGGGAAGCCTAAGTCACGAGGGATCCATGCACGTGGTGTGTATGACGCATGAAGGCGCAGCACCATGAATAATCCTAGGAGGCGTAAGGGTCCATTAGAATTAGGGTTTTTGCATGCATGGCACGTGGGTACTTAGGGAACCCGCGAAACAAATGGCGATATTAGGTGCACCAAGTTGGTACCTAGGCGGCCACTCTGATTATTCGTTGCACTCCAGTTAAGGGTGGTTCATGTGCCAAATACGCTAAGATTACACAATAGCGGCACAGGGACATTCTCCAAGGAACCCTAGACAATGGTAACAGAACAGAGGTAAACCCTAGTTTCAACCTATTTAAAGGGTGCAAAGAACCCTAACAAGGTATCCAGTTTTTAAGACTGAAGTTATTATATACACTTAGTGTTCTTTGCCCTAATACTGACTTGAGCGTCGGAGTGCAAACGGCCGCTAGGGCGCCCCTTTGTCTTTCCAGGTGAGAAGTTTCTTGACGGGGAAGGCATAGTTCTCAGGCAAGGATAGGAGGGCCAAAGCAGCTGTTGAAGTCAACCGGTGAGGCGAGTCAACCGGCAAGAACATTTGGCGCCCACCGTGGGGCTCGTTAAAACAAGGTCCCACTCACAGTTATGTAAGGAGTCTTAACCAGTAATATGAGGAGTACGAGACGGGCTGCAGCCAGATCCGAGGGAAGGGCACCCCCCGAGGGGAACAATGTGACCACGCAGTAGGTCCTGGATACGATGCGCGCTCTCCAAGCAGAAGTAGCAGCTTCTCGAGCGAACAACGCAGAATTACGCAGAGCCAATGAGGAAATACGAAGGGACTTACAACAGGTGGGAGAACGTGCGGAGGACGAGCGTGCACCACCAGTGCCACTTAGGGCACGTCCCATGCCATTCTCGCGAGCAATCATGAGTGTCGTGTTACCGACAATGTCTCTAGGTCTGATAGTCTCCTTCATAGGAGTAGAAGACCCAAAAGCCCATCTTACAGCATTCAACACCTAGATGATGCTCACCGGAGGATCTGACGTCGTCTACTGTAAGATGTTGATGGGCACCCTATCAGGTGCAGCACTAGAATGGTTCATCAGCCTCCTCGACGGACACATTACTAGTTTTGATCAGTTTGCCACACTGTTCAAGGAACAGTACCTTGTAAACAAGGCCCCCACCCGGCTTTCTTACGATGTTTTTTATGTCAAGCAGTACTAGGGGGAATCCATGAAGGGCTACCTGAACAGATTCGGGATTCAAGTGGTCCGCTTGAAGCCCACCGATGAGGCCATGATAGTTAATGCCTTTGTCAAGGGAATGTTACCAGGGCCCTTCAGCGAATCATTTCTAAGGGTCTACCCGAAGACATTCACAGAGATTCGACGTCGAGCGTTAGCACACATTGTCGCAGATGACCGAGTCACGCAGAAGCAAGGCCTCGTCGCTCCTGTCCGACCACGAGCAACCACCCGACCCCAGCCTATGAGAGTCCACGAAGCGACAGTGGAGAAGAAAGGGGCGGAAAAACCCTACGAGCGGACCCCAAGGGGGGCACGCACGAGAAGGGATCCTCCCCCAAAGCATAACTTCCGAGTGGAGCTCAAGGAGTTGATCGACATCCCTAACATAGCAGTTAGATTCAAGGTACCAACGAAGACTGATAGGAAGATGGGGCCCAAAAAGAACGCTTGGTGTGAATTCCACCAAGCGAATGGCCACCATATACGAAATTGCCTGGCCTTGGCGCATCAACTAGACGAGTTAGTAAAGAGCGGGTTCCTGAAGGATTACCTGCAAGAAGAGATGGACGATCAGACATTGGTGACTACTGGAGCGGATCAGGGCCACGAGGTGCCTATTCATGGAGAGGTAAACACTATCTCAGGAGGGTTTTCAGGAAAGGAATGTGCCGCCTCCCAGACGACAGTGGAGGCACCACAGGTAGATCTCGTTCCCGACGTCGACCTCGTTTTCACACAAGCCGACCTCCGAGGTGTCATACCTCACGATAATGACCCAGTGGTAATCTCTCTAGTCGCCGCCGGGAGAAGGGTGCGCCATGTCCTCGTAGATCAAGGAAGTTCGGCCGATGTTATGTTCTTAACAACCTTCAACCACTTACGGTTATCCACGGACCAATTAAAGCCCTACGTTAGACGTTTGTATGGCTTCGCAGGGAATGAGGTAGAAGTCCATGGGTGCATTGAACTAAGTACCACGTTCACAGACAACCTGTCTTCGCGCACTAATAATATTAGGTACCTTGTCGTCGACGCACCCTCAGCTTACAACATACTATTGGGAAGACCAACCTTAAACAGGCTGGGGGCAGTTCCCTCCACAAAACACATGAAAGTGAAATTGCCCTCCCTTGAGGGAGCAGTAATCACCATCGCGTCCGATAAAGGAGAAGCTAAGAAGTGTTACGAAAACAGCCTAAAGACGAAAGGAGGGATATTCTCTGTCACGTTCATACCACCAAGGGAACATGGAGTGACCCGAGAAGAGATCATCCGAGAAAACCGACCTGAGCCTGCCGGAGGTGTGGTAGAGAGGGAGATCAGAGGGAAGATGTTTAAACTTGGGCAATCATTAAACAGAGAGTCACGGAACCAAATCTTTGAGGTCATAGCACGACACCTCGATGCCTTCGCGTGGTCCGTCGCTGACATGCCCTGCATTGACCCTGATTTCTTGTGTCATCGCCTCACTATGGACCCCAGCGTCCGGCCTGTCCGCCAGAGAAGACGAAATTTCAACGAAGAGAAGCGACAGGTCATCCGGGAGGAGACGGAGAAACTGTTGAAGGCTGGCCACATCAGGGAAATCCAGTACCCTAAATGGTTAGCCAACGTGGTACTAGTGAAGAAAGCAAATGGGAAGTGGAGAATGTGTGTCGACTTCACGGATCTCAACAAAGCCTACCCAAAGGATTCTTACCCGCTGCCCAACATCGATGCCTTGGTAGATAGTGCCTCGGGGTGTAGGTTGCTAAGCTTCCTGGATGCTTTCTCTGGTTACAACAAGATCATGATGCACCCCAGGGACGAATGCAACACCGCGTTCATGATCGAGTTGTCCTGTTATTGCTATAAAGCCATGCCCTTTGGGCTGAAGAATGCAGGGGCCACCTACCAACGACTAATGGACAGGGTGTTGGCACCCATATTGGGACAAAAAGTCCAAGCATATGTAGATGACATGGTGGTCACCACCTAGCAGAGGGAACAACATGCAACTGACTTGGAAGAGTAATTCACTACAATAGCAAAATACAGGTTAAAGTTGGACCTGGAGAAGTGCGTGTTTGGAGTAGAGGCAGGGAAATTCCTAGGTTTTTTGCTCACTGAACGAGGAATCGAGGCGAACCCCGAGAAGTGTGTTGCCATAATGATGGAAACCAAGTAGAGGACGCTCAAGCCCATGAAGCCCAAGCCCAACAAGGGGCCCAAGCCCAACGAATCACTAGGAGCATGGCAAGAGCTTTGGGACAAGAGTATCAAAAGATGACTC
>Ga0123341_1004831_pt1 | contig 11909 bp, 5 predicted proteins | sample Turbeapinknodule_FD_89959 | JGI IMG/M metagenome (GOLD analysis project Ga0123341, IMG submission 89959) | Root nodule microbial communities of legume samples collected from Mexico - Turtle bean Mexico pink nodule | ecosystem: Host-associated > Plants > Roots > Nodule | place: Mexico: Nepantla... | reverse complement strand
TTATAATAATTCATTAATTAGTGAAATCATTTACAACCAAAATATAAATTAATAGTGAACTAATATAATTTTTTTAACTATTCTTAATTATATTCAAAATATTTAGAGTATATAAAGTTATTTATGAAATCATTATACAACATGGTACTGTGCTTAATAAACCTTTTGTAAAAAAAAAATGTAATTTTAAACTTTATTTAAACCCTTATTTCTAAAGTTAATAATTTGTTTTATTCTTATCAACAATCATTCTCACTTATACGTTTATTTGCTTTAACTAAAAAAAATGTTTAAATTACATTGAAAAACAGTGTCTCATATTTTTTCCCCTATGCAAGGAAAGGATAAGAGAAAAATGGCATAAGCATCTGTCTCACGTGGAAAAGAAATTGTTTTGGGCGAAGGAGAGAAATGGCTTAGGCGTCGTTGTCGAGGCCCAACAATGGTACCAGAAAAGGGTTATGTGGTTGGTCGACGCGTATAATGTTCCAAAACGAAAACTACCTGTGTGCTTCCTTGGTTAACATGCGTGGTCCCTCACCCACATTTCCTTGCCCCTTTTTCTGCCTATGTCTACGTGACCTGGACCCCCACTTTGCCCCCTCTTACCCCTACACCACCCTGTTCAACCTTTTTCTCTCCCTTTTTCTTCAACCTATTTACCCATTCCATACTTTCCACTTTTCTCAATTAACAATGTCTTTCCCATTCTAAATTACATATATATTCCATTGCATGCTTCTTTCATGGATCATTTTTCTATATCTATGTCAACTTAATTTTATACTATTTTTTCTATATCTTTATTACAATTTAATTTATCAATTTTCAACTCTACAAAATAAGTCCCTTATGATTTTAGTTCTATTTGCACCCTCTACGGGCGAAGGAGGAGACTAGTTCCCATTTGTTCTTCAAGTGCAGATTTCCTTGGTTATTGTGGAACCATTGTTGTGTATGGCTGGGTGTGTAGGGTGTGTTTCATAATGTCCCTTTGTTAAATTTTTCCCAGTTTAGGTTTAGCAGTGTGCCGACTTCGGTGGATGAGGTTTGGGGAGGGATTTGGATTGCAGTAGTTAATGAGGTCTGGAGGCATAGAAATAGGGTTATCTTTAAAGGGGGAGTAATAGATGTAATGGAGGCTTTCGCTTTGGTCCAACTAAAGATTTGGTCTTGGGTTTCATCCAAGTCACAGTCTGCGTTTTTTCCTTTTCTGATGTTTAGATCCGGTGGTTTGTATTAGGATGATCTTATGAGATGTTTGCTTAGTATGTCAGGTGTCTTTCTCTGATTAAGTTAGGAGTGTCTTGTATAGTCATACTTGGGTGTCTGTTTACTGAGTGTGATTAAGGTTGTCATTTTGTATAAGGATTGAACCACCCTTAAAGTGGATCATATTTATTTATTTATTATTGCCGATAAAAAAAATAAAGTCTGAATTAGTAAAATAGAAAATTCAAACAATTTCTATCAAGATTTTTAAATGAAATAAAATTTGTTAATTTAAAAGAATTGAATATATATTTATATATCTGTCTAAGGATTGTGAAAGAACTTAACTCGGTTGGTTAAGTAAGCGATGAGTTATTATAAATTTTTGACACATGTTTAAGTCATGTAAAACATTTTTAAAAAGCATGTAGAAGAATTTGGAAATTTTCACTAGAAGGGAAAGTGGCTTTATCTTGCGTGTGCCACTATGCATCATGACTTGTCAATTCTTTTGTTACTCGTTTCAGTCAACATGTTGTTTGAAAGCCGAACCTAAAATCCCGCTACTGTGTTATCACCAAGTTGTCGTCCAATTCTACCATTCACAGTTCCTATCCTATACTATCCCTATGCAAAATTGAATTGCTTACTGTTAATATTCTGCTGTAAATTAATATTTAAAATAGAAAATTATTATATCTCTAAAGAATTAATGCTAGAAGAGACATTTTCGTCGTTGTTAATCGAAGTCTAATGTTTATTTATCGTGTCTTTTTTTACCTACATTTGATTTAACAATTGTAACTATCCCAAATAAAGGGAAAATACATTCTCGGTCCATTATTTGTAACTGAGTACTTAATATCATTTATTGAGAATTAAGACTCTTTACATAGCTGCAAACTAATAGCTTTAACAGTTCCCTTTTAATGTTTAACAACAGTCTGGTCATTAATGATCTATATAAAAAATAATTTTTGGAGAGTAATTACGCTTTATTCATATTTGAGTATTCTTATTAATTTAATTCTTAAATAGTCTTTTACTGGTAGATATTTTTTTCTCCATCTCAAAAAAATTCTAATCCATTTTTTATAAAAACAACAATGACTATAAAAAAAGACAAAAGTATTTTTTATATAACATATTTCCTCTTTTAATTATAAGCTCGTACGAAAAATATTATCTTTTGACTCAAGAAAAAGAAAAAAAGAAACCATCAAATTCATCCCGTACCAAAAAAATCGTACTTCTTATGTATGGAAACTACATTACCGTCCATTGAAAATTAATATTCCAATGAAACCGAGCAATGAATATTTAAATAGAAATTTTAAATTATCACAAAACAACAATAATAATAATAATAAACAAACAAATAAATAAAAAAAACAAAAAACCTTCTTTTATCGCATGAGTTTGATATAATTTCTATATTTTTATTTTGTTTTTATTTTATATTATTTTTTATTTGATGACATAAAAACCTGTATTTCCTCAACTAAAAACTAGTCTCTAGATTTCTTAAACATTTATGCATGTTATGGTATGGACGGCACACGGCAGCAGGTACATAATATAATCTTTTTACTTTATTTTTAAATTAAAATATAAAAAATAGTCTTTATCTCACAACGTGGGTCCCATGTAGATGACATGGCATGGTTCAGCGTGTAGACACACGCACAGCTCCGTCTCAGTTCCTCTATATAAACTCTGAAACGTCCACTTGTCTCTCTCACTGCACCACCACTTCTCTATCTCTTCTTTCTTCAAAGAATAACTCAAATTCTTATTTCGATCAACCACACTTTCGTTTCTTCTCTAGTTTAATCCTCAATTTTTTAATTGGTTAGCTTCTTCTTCCATCTATGGCTGTTGATTCTGCGATGTCGTCCCCATTGGGTCCACCGGCGTGTGACAAGGACGCGAAGGCGCTGCGGTTCATTGAGGAAATGACCCGAAACGCCGACGCCGTCCAAGAGAGGGTGCTGGCGGAGATTCTCACGCGCAACGCCCACACAGAGTACCTTAAACGCTTCGAACTCGGTGCCGCCGCCGACCGTCAAACCTTCAAGTCTAAGATTCCCGTTATCTCTTACGAGGATGTCCAGCCCGAGATTCAACGCATCGCTAATGGCGACCGCTCCCCTATCTTGTCCGCTCATCCCATCTCCGAATTTCTCACCAGGTCCTTTTCGTTTACATAATTTCAATTATCACAAATTATTCTAAATATTATCAATTTTACTATATCTTGCACATCACTTCTAGTTCCTAAGAAAAATACATTTTTTATATATAAATCAATTTTAATTTATTTTAATCAATCATTATTTTAAAGAAAGTTAGAGAATTAAGGAAATAAATCAAATTTTATTGTAGTTATTTTATTTTTAAATTTGAGTAAATTAAACTTCTTATTATTTATAAATGGAAACGCATAGTTTATGGTTTACGATAACAGAACAATAATTTTGTGTTCGTTTAAATTATTATTTATTTTTTAAGATTGGGAACTGAAACCAATTTGGGATTTGTGTCTGGGGAATCTGAATCTGCAGTTCTGGTACTTCAGCTGGAGAAAGAAAATTGATGCCAACAATTAAGGAAGAGTTGGATCGTCGCCAACTTCTATACAGCCTCCTAATGCCAGTTATGAACCTGTAAGTTTCATCACCAAATAATTGAGCTCAAATACTCTCAATTTCTTAGGAAAAATGGAGTCCATTTCGGTGCATATCCATCAAACACGTGGCCTAAAATTATTCCAACGGCTGAGATTTCTTTCACTCGCCTATATACACTAACCAATATAGTATTGCAGATCCTCTCTTTCAATGTGTTGTAAGCAGTGACAGAAGTATATTGGGGTCCCGGGACTTTATACAATTAATTACATTAGTAAATTCCAAAACATTACAAGAAAATATATTTAAGCACAAGATATTCTATTTTTTTAATTACTAATTATAAATATCAATCACCAATTTTACATATTGTAAAAAAATTCTTATTTTTTACAAGTAAATATTCGTAGTTAGTTATGCATGATAACCATATTTTTTTTCTCAATTCTTACTAATTATGTTTTACTCACTAAAAAAATTGTTTTCAAAATTGTATCATGACAACTGTTATGCATTTAATAGAGATCTTAACAAGTCCATATTTTTCTTCTTCAAAATTTACATTGCAACTTGTTTGGATTCATCCACTTAAGGAAACAAATGTGATTATTTATAAATTATAAATTATCAAGAATGGATGATTGAATAAAAATAATTGACGTTCAAATATTTTTTCTGAAAAGGATAAACAGTTATCTTTTCAGAAAGATTGTAAAAGAAAAAAATAGCTATGTACAATAATAAAAGAATATGATATTTTTACAATAACATATCATATAAATGAAATAAAATAGTATTTTCTAATTCTGATAATTTTATTATTGTTCTTTTAATGATTAACATATATATATATATATATATATATCGGGATCCAACCTACATGGTGCCTTTACAAATTGGCTAACGATGATACTGTACATAGGTGAAAGAAAGAAATACAGACAAAAAAAAGTCCCAGCCGTTTTTTAAGTCACGTGTTTGGTGGAAGTGGAAACAATAAAAATAGTACTATACTCTTTGCTTTCTGATTCTCCTCTGTGTCTAATTAATGTCTTTCGTCTTTACTTGCCAAGCATCAATTGGGGAAAAATGAATTTATATGCTTAATATTAAAAAATGATTTCAGAACTTATTAGTTATTTATTTTGTCCTGATCCTAGTATTTATTTATTATTTTTTAATGGAACAGTTATGTGCCGGGTTTAGACAAGGGAAAGGGCCTATACTTTTTATTCGTGAAGTCCGAAACAAGGACACCGGGTGGGTTACTGGCCCGTCCGGTTCTCACAAGCTACTACAAAAGCGACCATTTCAAGACCCGACCTTACGACCCGTATAATGTGTACACAAGTCCAAATGAAGCAATTCTCTGCCCCGACTCATTCCAAAGCATGTACACGCAAATGCTCTGTGGCCTCATTGAACGCAACCACGTCCTCCGCCTTGGCGCCGTCTTTGCCTCCGGCCTCCTTCGCGCCATCCGATTCCTCCAACTCCACTGGCCCCGACTCGTCCACGATATCCGATCTGGAACCCTAACTTCCCAAATCACCGACCCTGCAATTAGGGAATACATGGACAATAATGTGATAAAACCCGACCCGAAATTGGCCCAGTTTTTGACAGAAGAATGCTCCAAGGAGAAGTGGGAAGGGATCATCACAAGAATTTGGCCCAACACAAAATACTTGGACGTCATCGTAACGGGAGCCATGGCCCAATACATTCCCACGCTTAACTATTACAGCGGAGGATTGCCCCTTGCATGCACCATGTACGCTTCCTCGGAGTGCTACTTCGGGTTAAACCTAAATCCAATGTGCAAGCCCTCTAAGGTCTCCTACACCATCATGCCAAACATGGCGTATTTTGAATTCCTTCTCCACGATCCTATTTCTGGCTCTACCAGTTCAAAACTGGTGGATTTGGTCGATGTGGAGGTAGGAAAGGAGTACGAGTTGGTAATCACCACCTATGCGGGACTCTACCGGTATCGTGTGGGGGACATCCTCCGAGTCACCGGATTCCACAACTCGGCGCCGCAATTCCACTTCGTGCGGCGGAAAAACGTGTTGCTGAGCATTGACTCGGACAAAACGGACGAGTCGGAGTTGCAGAATGGGATTGAGAATGCCTCGAGGCTCTTGGCTGAGTTCAATACGAGTGTGGTGGAATACACGAGTTATGCTGACACAACGACGATTCCGGGTCACTATGTTATTTACTGGGAGTTATTGAGCAAGGACTCGGCGAACTCACCGAGTCACGAGGTGTTGAATCGGTGCTGTTTGGAGATGGAGGAGGCGCTGAACTCCGTGTACAGGCAGTGTCGTGTTGCGGATCATTCCATTGGGCCATTGGAAATACGCGTTGTGAAGAATGGAACCTTTGAGGAGCTTATGGATTATGCAATATCAAGAGGTGCTTCAATAAATCAATACAAGGTACCTAGGTGCGTGAATTTCACACCCATAGTGGAGTTATTGGACTCTAGGGTTGTGTCAGTGCATTTTAGCCAAGAATTGCCACATTGGACCCCTGAAAGGAGAAGGTGAAGTTCTTGGTATGTGGCCTTCTTGAGCTTGAGTCAAACATAGAGGTAGATTTTGTTGTTTTTCTCTTTTTGGATTAATGTATAGGACTTGCGATTACTACAAAAGGGGAGATGTTGAGTTAGGATATCTTTTTAGGATATGTATTTCGATTCGATTAACTTGTGGAAAAGATGTAACCCTTTTTTTTTTCTTTTAGAAAAGTTGCATAATGAATGTATTGGTGTTTTCATGAGTGAAGGAATGTAATAGAGTATAAAACATTTCTTTTTGTCAACTAAAATTGTTCAATTTATTTATTTATGTCATTATTAAATTTATTTAGATTCCTTGTAATTAATCGCAAGATTGTAAATTAAGATAAAATATGTAAATAATAATAAAATAGTTATCTTTGTAGTTAATTATGATTAATGTGATATTAAAGATTTTGGTTCATCAAATATTACTTCATCTTTTAAAGCTTAAAATACTAATAAAAAATGTACTTAGGAAGGTAGACAAACTAATTTAATCTTCTTTTTTTGGATTTCGAGTTTTCTCATTTTAAGAAAATTTATACACAATATAATTGAAGCTTTTGACACGAGTTATTAGTAGGATTTTTGAAAAAAAAAAGTCAAAAATATTTTTATCAAAAGAAGCATATGGACATGTGGCACAAAACAAAACCAGGCGCGTGACTGCTTGTATTAAAGTAACGCGGCCATGCTTCATTTTTATGTGAAGTTGTGTTTTTTCATTCTACAATCACAACAAAAGTATAAAAACACTCCTTTTTCTCATTTACTGATAATGAAAGCACAAAAACTAAAGAAGGCAAAGTGTGCAAACCTCTTTTATCAGTAAACTCTTTTGCTTCTCTTCATGGTTATAAAATCGAGATTTGAATGGTGAATTGTTAGATTTTTTTAATCGTGAATCGAATTTTATTATAAATAGTAACATACATAATAAATAAAATATGATATATTTTTAAATAAAAAAAATAACATGAATAAAATTGATTTTAAAATAACATAAACAGTTTTTATTTTAAAATACATTTTTTAAATAAATATAAACTTAAATATTTTTTATATAAAAAAAATAAAATTGGTTTTTTGAAAATAAATAATCCTATAGAGAAATTTTAAGAGTGGTTCAACTTTTCTACAAGGTGGTTCGGCTTTTTTAAAAGGTGGTTTAGTCTTTTAAAAAATGGTTCAGCTTTTTAGGTGTGGCTAAATTTTTCTTCACAGATTATAAAATTTAAAATTGTGATTCCTTCTCATAACAAAGTAACTTTATTAAAAAAATATTCTCCCACAGATCTTCTTCTTGTTCGTGACCCTTCTTCTCCGATGACTGAACTCTCTCTTCGATGACTGAACTTTTTTTTCTGTGTTCCTCACTTTTCTTCTTCTATGTGTTCTCCATTGTTCTTCTCTTCACTTGCTCCACCGGTAAATTTATATTTTCTATTTATTTATTCTATTCTCTTCTCTTCTTTTCTCCATTGTAGTTCTTGACTTGAATCATGATCTTTTCTCTCATTTTTTGGGATTTTTTCCAGAAATTGATTGAGTCGGAAATAACGAAACAAAATTACAAATCCCACGATTCACTTAGTTCGTGTCACGATTCAAACCCTAAACGATTCATTTTTTGATTTGAATTGGCAAAGCAATATTTTTTATTTGAATCTTACTATTCATACAATTCTAACTACCATGCTTCTCTTATACCGCACATTTTATATGATTTTAGCAAAATATGGAATGGTGAAGTATTTGCGCCGTAGCACATAAAGAGCAGTCATCAAAGAAGGCAAATGTTTTGAAATTAGAAATTTTTGAATTTGAAATCTGATGAAGTTTGGAGCCATTTTCACAGTATTTATCTGTGCAGAAGGCTCTTTCTACATTATAGGATTCTGAAGTACAAGATAAAACAAGAAGCAAAACAGTTTCGATGGTGGATGGCTTTAAGAGAGAAATGAGTGAAATGATGAAGGTAGAATACTAAAGTTTTTATTCTTTATTTTTGGTTCGATTTGCTTATTTTTGTTCCATTTTTATTTGATGAGCATTTCTTCTCTCATTTTGTGCATATGGAAAATACAAGAAACGAATAGGAAATAAAGAAGAACTAGAAAAGGCAAACGAGTGTGATGAAAATTTTGGAGCAGTTTCGGGTTGCATTCTAGATTTTATTTTTATGTTTTTGTTTTGTAGATACTATTTGTTATTTATCTTAATTATTGAATTCTTCATATTTAGGTTTGAGGGAAAAACTTCATCTTTTTTGGAAAGGTTAGAAGTAGAGGATAAAACAAGAATTCTTTATTTTTGGTTCGATTTGTTTTTTTTTTCTTCCATTTATATTTGATGAACATTTCTTCTCTCATTTATTACAGATGAAAAATACAAGGAAGAAGAATAAAGTACTAGAACTAGAGGAAGAAACTAAAAAGTTGTCTGGTCAACAAAACTTTTAACAGCGTATTCATGGTGGACAAATACAATAATTTGGTTTTATCCATTCTTTTATTATTCTAATTTGTTACATTCTTTTCTATTCACTATGTTCACTGGTTTTAAACTCCATTTCTGTATTTTACTCTTTTAACTATGATTTTTGGTTGCATTTCTTATTTTGATTTGTTACACTCTTTTCCTAATACCTACTTTAAAACATTTCTTATGCATTTTATCAGTTTTAATTATCAGGTTTATTGTTTAAGTTTTCCCGCTTTGATAATCGATGCAAAATACATTTGCGTATGAGGTAAATTGTTTTTCATTTTCCATGTTTAGTGCTTTTTGAATTCCGTTAGACATTTCTCATAAATGCTTTGCCTTTGTCATTCCTATACCCCAACTAAAGTCTTTTTAGCTCTTTATTTGGTATCTCTATGAAGATATCTTGGATATATGCCACATCATGTAATGATGACATTAACAGATATTTGATCAATTTTATTCTTTAATGCATTGTATAAGTGGCGCTAATCCATCGGTTTCTTTGATAGTTGAGTCACGTTAAATTTGCGTGGAGGTAATTGACTCTTCATTTTAAACGTGTTCAATACATTTATTATGATTGACTACTTTTTGTCATTTCACACAATTCTTCTGAATTCATCGTTCCCATACCCAAACAAATTATTTTGAGCTCTTCATTTCGTAATATATATTAATTAATAAATTGAATTAAGTTATGTTATGTTTTTTAAGTTATTATTTTTGAAATGTGGTAACTGAAATGACAACTCTTTTGACAATGGATTACTGAAATGTGTCAACTAAAAGTATGTTATAAATATAATTGTTTAGACAATTTATTTTTTATTCACACTCATTCTCTAATCCTTTGTTTTGTTTCCCTTTTTTTTATTTCTTATTCCTTTCTTCACTACTTTCCTTATCAACAAAATCATGGCAAATTCTGCGAACATGGAATTATCATGGCAAGGTGGATGTTGGAAGACATAATTTATTAGAATATTGCAAGAGGGAAGACTAATTGACAAACATCTTTATGCATCCAAAAAAAACTTAGAGTCAATAGCAAGTGCTACAAGGAGTGTTGGGAATCCGAAACAATATCTAAATATAGTTTATTACAATTTATTATAACATTATTAGAATTCCTACTTTTACGGGTTTTAATTAAGTATGGGTGATTATGAAATTCATAAGTAGTTTTATTTTTTATTTGTTTTCAGATTAATTTGTGAAATTCCTGGATGTAAAGATTGTCAATATCAATAAAAGTGTGTGAAGATTTTTCAGTCTTAAAATATTTAAGTTCTTGCACGATACTATGCACATCAATACCTAATTAGTCATGATAATTAGATTGCAATTTAATTTATAAACATCATCTAATTATTCCTTGATTATTAAATTGATTGATTATAATCAAATCATAAATTACATATCGAGGTACATGCCCTTAATACAATTTCTCTCAATAATTATCTCTTCAAACATGAAAAATCAACTAGATCAAAACTTTTGATTAATAGGACAATAGGTGAACATGACAACTATAAACATTGTTTAGAAAATAAATGGGTGAGAATAATGATGGGAAGACATCATTGCTTAATCTCACTCAACAAATATGTCAAGGAAAGAAATAACCCTTTTTTTTTTTGCAGAATAGTTCAAGGTAAAATTTGATTACGGGTGCAACTCCAATATTGAAATTGAAAAGACAAACGAAAACAAACTTAATTCCATAAATCTAAAATGTAGTGGGACCACGTTTTATTGAGATGACATAAGTTGAGCAGGTAAAACTTGAACTTATGGACTTTTATGACCATTGCAAATTTTCTTTGTTTCATTTAGAATATATTTGAAAAATATAGAAATATAATCTTCAAGATTTAAATTTTTTGAACACATAAACTGATACAAACCATCTCGACAAACAAATGATTAAGGACACAACAAACACTTCACAATTAAGTCAGTCATCTCAGCATCCAAGACAAGGCCCCATCAAACTTCAGAAGAACCTCAGCAGAAGAAGAGCTGGACATAGGTCAGAGCATCAAATGTTCTTTCTTATGGTCTTTCTAAAAGACAAGTTTATGTAAATAAATTTGGCTCACTTTGGGGGTCCAAATAGAAGAATAAGCTCAAGTAGGGTGTGCTTAGTAAATTAGGATTCTGTCAAGGCCACCTTTCATGATATGTGCACCTAGGTTTAGAGTTTCTTTGACCTACCTTCTAGAAGGTTTCTCACAAATGACACCCCTACCCCTTTCACTCTTGCTCCCCAAGTCACTCTCTCCTATATAAAGGGTGTCTTGCCTCATGTATTTTTACACTTGAATTTGAATATAGAAGAGAAAATTTGCTTGAGTGATTAGTGAGTTTTGTCTCCTAATTTTTTTTGGGTCTTATCTTGGGTGTAGTGCACCTTAAGTGGCGGCTCCTCATCACTCATCTTGGAGTCTTCCACCATTCCAAGTGGCGTGACCACCCCTCCATCATCCATAAGCTTTTCTTACTCTTTCTCTTTTCCTTCTTTATTTGCGCCGTTATTCCTTTCCATTTCATGTTCTTTAATGTTCCTCTCCATTCAATCATCTTTATCATTTCTACCTTTTATTGTCTTCAAATTCTGCACCTCATCATCATCACCATATAATTGTGTTTTCTTTTTGTCCTCTAGCAGTGAACCTTTACACTTACTTAACCACTTGGAATTCTTTGGGTTTTTTACCATATTCTGCTTAAAATAAAATAAAAAACCATAAACAAAGTGCAACCCATAAAAATGTACAATTCTAAAATCAATTCACATCATAAACTCAACCTAACATTCATATAAAAGTAATTGTAATGATTTAATTGATTGTATATTTTTCAGAAAAAAATATGTGTAAATTTGTATAATTTATACATTTTTTTTTCAACATTATTTTAAAATAATAAATAAATTTTACAAAATTAGAAAGTTAAATTTAAACTTAATTTATGAAACAAAACATTCTTTTTGAAATACACATATATAG
>Ga0123341_1004828_pt1 | contig 11913 bp, 11 predicted proteins | sample Turbeapinknodule_FD_89959 | JGI IMG/M metagenome (GOLD analysis project Ga0123341, IMG submission 89959) | Root nodule microbial communities of legume samples collected from Mexico - Turtle bean Mexico pink nodule | ecosystem: Host-associated > Plants > Roots > Nodule | place: Mexico: Nepantla... | reverse complement strand
TTTACGCTTGTGAGTGACAGAGCTGTTTGTGAGAGAGATTTGCACGGTTCCAGTTCTTAGTATTTGGTGATACCGTCACTGACTTGAGCGTCGGAGTGCGATCGGCCGCAGCGGCGCCGTATCATTTCTTTGCAGGTTCTTGAGATAGATCCAGAGGAGGAACGGAGGTGAGAAGCGGCGCGCACGTCGATCCTTTGACGAGGCATTCTCCAGCGCTCCGGTCAACAGGCAGGATCAGTGGAGAAGAAGTTTACAGGTTGATTATACCATATTGAGAGGTATCAATGATTTTGAAAAAAATAAATAAATAAAAAGAAGGGATATCTTAATTGTGTTAGGTTACAATTAGACAAAGAAAATTGTTGAAAGGCAACCGATAGAGAAATTACTTGGATAGGATCAAAAGTTTCCCACAAGATGGATGTTGTTTAGTTGATATGATTTTTTTAAAGCATTGTGTGATTCAGAATCGACATACTCCTTTATGTCAAGTATGTAGGAGACGAATTGGATGTTATTCTAGGAATGGATTTGCTATCTGCCAATTACATTTTCATATATTGTGGTCAGCAGAAGATAGTGTTTCCAAATTCCAGTGAGTCAGAATTTATGTCTACTTAATAAGTGTGATCTGAACTGAAGGAAGGATCAAGCTATTTTATAATCTTAACTCATAAGGGAGTTAAGAATGAAGATGAGATGAGTAGTATACTTGTAGTAAAGGAATACCTGGATTACCTCCAAAGAGAGAAGTGGAATGTTCCACTGAATTGGTACCTGGAGTTAGACCAGTGTCAATGGGACCTTACAAAATGCCTCAAATTGAGTTGATTAAATTGAAGAAACAAGTGGAAGAGTTGTTAAAGAAGCAGTGCATCAGACCAATATATCTCTATGGGGTCTCCATGGTTAAAAGGAAATATGGTGAGTCTCAGTTGTGTATGGACTACAGGCAGTTGAATAAGTTCACTATCAAGAACAAGTATTCTCTACTCAGAATTGATGGTTTGAGAGATCAGTTACATGAAGCCTCAGTGTTCTCAAAGTTTGATCTGAGATCTAGATAACAACAAATTTTGGTAAAGGCTGAAGATGTGCAGAAAACAACCTTTAGGTCTCGTTATGGACTTTATGAGTATGTAGTGATATTGTTTGAAGTAGCAAACGCTCCAACTCTGTTAATGGATTACATGAATAGAAATTTCTATTCTTCTTAGATAAGTTGTTGTGGTCTTTATAGATGATATGCTTATTTATTCAAGTACCGGAGAAGAACATGAAGAGCATCTGAAGACAATGTTGGAAATTCTGAGAGAGAAGAAATGGTATGATAAATTCTATAAGTGTGAGTTCTGGCTAAAGTAAGTTAACTTTTTAGAGTATGTGTTATCAGTTCAGGGGTCTCAGTGGATCCAGCCAAGGTGGAGGCAGTGTTTCAAGGGGGACGCCTTAAGACAATCACAAAGATAAGAAGTTTTGTGAGTCTAGCTGTTTTCTATCAGAGGTGTGAGTAGAGTTTCATAAAGCTGAAGAAAAGGTTGACAAATGCTCCAATGTTGGTGATTCCTGATACAGGAAAACCTTTTAAGGGTTAGTATGATGTTTCACATCAAAGATTGAATTGTGTCTTACTGCAAGAGAAGATAGCAGTTGCATATGTTTCAATGCAACTCAAAGTTCTTGAGAGAAATTATTCTACTTATGACTTAGAGTTGGCAGTGGTGGTGTTTGCTTTGAAAATTTGAAGACATTATTGTATGGAACTCAGTGATCATAAAAGTAAAAAATACTTGTTTGATCAAAGGAGTTGAACATGAGGTAGAGAAGATGAGTGGAATTTATGAAAGATTATGAATTCCAGTTAATGTATCAACTAGGAAAAGGTTAATGTAGTTGCAGATGCTTTGAGCAAGAAGTCAGTACGAATGTCAATCATGATGATTGAAAAGCAAAATTTGTTTGAGTAGTTTAGAAACCTGAATTTGGGAGTACAATTCCATGTTGATCATATTGGTTGTCGTAAGTTAACTATAACTAATGATGTTCTTGGAATGATCAAGGAAAAAAGTTAGAGGATCCTAGTCTGAAGTGTACTGGAGTTGCAAGGTACAAATCAGGCTAAAAACCTTGGTGATGGGGGAAAATGGACATTGAGATTCAAGGGAAGAACTAGCATACCTGCAAACGAAGAGTTGATGAGAATGATCCTAAAATAAGGTCATAAGTGTCATCTTAGTCTACATACCGATATGAATAAGATGTACCAAGATCTAAAGTAGTCCTTTTGGTTGTCCGACATGAGAAAAGAAATAGCTTGGTATGTTGTGGCAAGTTTGACATGTCAGAAGGAAATGGTAGAACATTAGAGACCTAGTGGTTGTTGCAGCAGTTGGATTTTCCCGAGTGGAAATGGGATGACACCACATGAAGCTTTGTATGAGAGGAAGTGTAAAATTCTTTTATGTTGGTATTAGAATAGTGAGACAGTTTTGGTAGGGCTAGAATTAATTCAACAGATCATTGAGAATGTGAGGCATATATATGACATAATGAGAAAAATTGAGAAGACAATGGTTCGTCTTTTCGTGCTAGCAAATCTATAGAAGGCGGTTCATTTAAAACTTTTCTACGTTTTGCTTACTCACTCTGACTCTGAACACTAAGTGATATTCCAAGTACTGAAATGTGGCGAAGTGTTTTCCACTTCCTTCTAAAGGTTAGTCATGTTTTCTTCTAAGTCCTTGCCTTTCCCTTCTTCTTCTACATCATCATAAAAAACCCTTACAATTCCTAGTGAAGTTAGAAAGGATGTTGTTGGTTCCAGTCGGGCGGTCAACCTTGCTAGCCGACCGTCTCGTCATTCTGGTTACGAGTGGGTTGATCCTCGTGTGACTGAGTAGATTACCCATTTTCGAGGTTCATCTGCTGTGGCTGAATTTATTTTTAGGGTCTCCATGTTAAAACCCGACTCTCCTCAAGATGTAATTGCAGTCAATAGTTGTAGTCCTTTTGAGGGTATTTGTCAAAATTGGGAAAATAGTCCCCAAGATTTCTTTTACATTTATACTTGTCTTTTTACGGATTTACATATTACACTTCCTTTTGATGAGTTCAAGATAGGGGTCATTAGGATTCTCAACATAGCTATGACTCAATTCCATCCTAATTGTTGGGCTGCTCTTCAAGCCTCTAGGCTTATTTGTGACTGTACCGGCTAGTCCTCGATCGTCGACTCCAGAGAAGACATCATACATCGGACATCGGTGTCAGATGGTAAAAATGGGCCACGCAAGGTGGGCCCCAGAAATCATACCAATTATTAGATGAAACATTCAATTATAAGAAAGTCTAAGCCATGAGGGATCCATGCATGTGGGGTGCATGGCGCATTCGGGCGTGACACAAGTAAAGAACCTTTGGAGGTGCTAAGGCCTATTAGGGTTAGGGTTTCCAATGGTAGGCTGCATGCATGGGACGTGAATACTTTGGGCACCCATAGAACAGATGGCCTCGCAGCATGAGTGCATGAGTTGGTACCTTGGGGGCCATTTTGTTAGTCGTTGCACTCCAGTAAAGGGAAGTCCTATGTGCCAGATTATGCTAAGATTGTGTAGTAGAGGCGTAGGGAAATTCTCCAAGGAACCCTATACGTGGGTAACAGAACAAAAGTAAACCCTAGTTATAACCTATATAAAGGGTGGTAAGAACCCTAACAAGGTACACTGTTTCTAAGACTGAAATTACTTTATACACTTACTATTTCTTTGCTCTAGTACTGACTCGAGTGACGGAGTGCAAACGGCCGCCAAGGCGCCCTTTGTCTTTGTAGGTGAAAGGTTCTTCAACCCTAGGAAGCGTGATTCACAAGCGGAGACAGGCGGGCCAGAGACTGTCGTTCGAGTCAACCGGCGAGCGAGTCAACCGGTGAGAACATTTGGCGCCCACACGAGGGGACGCGCCCCCCAAACAACATTTTCGGGTAGGGCTCAAGGAGCTGATCGCTATTCCTAACATAGCAGAAAGGCTGAAGACACCCCCAAAAACTGACTAAAAGTTGGGGCCCAACAAGAACGCTTGGTGCGAATTCCACCAAGCATATGGCCACCCCATACGCAACTGCTTATCACTGGGGTACCAATTGGACGAACTAGTGAATAACGACTTCTTGAAGGACTACCTCCTAGAGCCATAGGGGGCTCATGTGTCAGCAGCCCCGGGAGGAGATCAAGGGCACGAGGTGCCCATTCATGGTGAGATCAACACCATCTCTGAAGGGTTCTCAGGAGGAGGATGCACTGCTTCCCAGCGAAAGAAGTATGCACGAGAGGTGATGGCAGTAGAGGTACAAGAGGCAGATCAGACTCTCGATGTCGACCTCGTCTTCACCAAGGCCGACCATCAGAACGTCGTTCCACACGACAATGATCCGGTGGTGATTTCGGTAGTGATAGAGGGAAGGACGGTGCATCGTGTCCTCGTAGACCAAGGAAGTTTGGCCGATGTGATGTTCTGGTCGACCTTCAACAAGTTGCAATTGTCTCCAGACCAGTTGAGACCTTATACCGAATGCTTGTATGGTTTTGCTGGAGATCAGGTAGAAGTGCGTGGACACATAGAGCTGATGAAAATCTTCACAGATGGCATAACTTCACTCATTGCAAACATCAAGTATCTCATTGTTAACGCTCCATCAGCCTACAATATACTTTTGGGTAGACCTGCTTTAAACAGGATTGAAGCGATAGCCTCTACGAGGAACATGAAGAGGAAGTTGCCTTTCCTGGAGGGGACGGTGATCACTATCAAGTCTGACCAGAAGGAGGCTAAGAAGTGTTACGAGAATAGCCTCAGGACGAAGAGAGGAGTGTTCGCTATCACCACCCAGCCTCCAAGGGAAGAAGGCGTCACCCGAGCGGAGATCGCCTGGGAGAGATGGCCCGAACCAGCAGAAGACATGTCGGAGAGGGAGATCGATGGGAAGAAGTTCAAGAGACACAAGACCAGATCGTCGAGGTCATAGCTCGACATCTGGATGTTTTTGCATGGTTTGCCTCAGACATGCCTGACATAGATCCTGATTTCCTGTGCCATCGTCTCACCATGGACCCCGAGGTCTGACCTGTTCGCTAGAGAAGACGAAAATTCAATGACGAGAGGCATCAGGTCGTCAGAGAAGAGACAGAGAAGCTGCTTAGGGCTGGCCACATCAGGGAGATTTAGTACCTTGAGTGGCTGGCAAACGTCGTGCTGGTGAAGACGGCTAGCGGGAAATGGAGAATGTGCGTCGACTTCACTGACCTCAACAAGGCTTGTCCGAAGGACTCCTACCCACTGCCCAGTATTGACGCTTTGGTGGACAGTGCGTCTGGTTGCAGACTGCTCAACTTCCTGGACGCCCTTTTTGGTTACAACCAGATAAGGATGCACCCCAGGGACGAGTGCAAGACAGTGTTCATGACAGAGCTATCTTGTTATTGTTATAAGGTAATGCCCTTTGGGCTTAAGAATGCAGGTGCGACCTACCAGAGGTTGATGGATGGAGTACTGGCGCCCATGATAGGGCAAAATGTCCAAGCATATGTAGATGACATTGTGGTCACCTCCCAGCAGAAGGAACAACATGTAGCAGATTTGGAAGAGCTATTTACCACAATAGCCAAGTACAGGTTGAAGCTGAACCCCGAGAAGTGTGTGTTCAGGGTAAAAGCAGGCAAGTTCTTAGGGTTCCTACTCACTGAACGTGGGATAGAGGCGAATCCTGAGAAGTGCGCTGCGATCATAGCAATGAGGAGCCCCATCTCAGTGAAGGAGGTATAGCAATTGACGGGGCGCATGCCCGCTCCGTCTAGATTCGTGTTGGCAGGGGGAGATAAGGGGCACCCTTATTTCCAGTGCCTGAAGAGGAATAACAGGTTCGTATGGACCAGGGAGTGCGAAGAGGCATTCCTCAAGTTGAAAGAGTACCTGGCCAGTCCACCAGTGTTGTGCAAGCCATAACTGGGTACTCCACTTCGTCTGTACTTCGCAGTTACAAAGCGGGCGATCAGTTCGATCTTGGTGCAAGAGCAGGACCAGGTGCAGAAGCCAATATACTTTGTTAGCAAAGTATTGCAGGGGCCTGAGGTGAGATACCAAGCCAGAGAGAAAGCAGCCATGGAAGTAGTGTTCTTAGCGCGAAGACTTCGCCACTACTTCCAAAGTTTTACCGTAATAGTGATGACAGACCTTCCCATTCGCAAGGTCTTACAGAAGCCGAATGTGGCAGGAAGGATGGTGCGTTGGGCAGTAGAGCTATCAGAGTTTGATGTGCAGTATGAGCCCATAGGCCCTATTAAAGGCCAAGTTTATGCTGACTTCGTGGTAGAACTCTCCTCGGCAGCCACGCATCAAGATGGAGCAGGTTTCAGATGGGTACTCTCTGTAGATGGTTCCTCCAACCAACAGGGTAGTGGGGCTGGCGTCATCTTGGAAGGGCCAAACGGGCTATTGATTGAGCAGGCCCTGAGGTTCGCTTTCAAAGCCAGTAACAACCAGGCAGAGTATGAGGCCTTGATCGCTGGAATGTTGTTGGCTCAAGGGATGGGTGTAAAGGGTTTGCTGGCAAATAGTGACTCCTTGTTGGTCACAGGTCAGGTCATAGAAGAGTACCAGGCTAAAGATCCACAGATGGCCGCATACCTAGAGTACATCCAGATTTTGAGGGAGACGTTTGAGGTGTTCGAGCTAGTACACATCTCCAGAGAACAAAATTCCTGAGCTGACTTGCTAGCAAAGCTCGCCAGTTCATGAAAGGGGGGCAATAATGAAATAGTGAAGGGAGCGTAAGGGTTTAAGAGTTTAAACATATACGAGGAAGCGCAAGAGGCAACGAGCCCTAGCCGTTGATCTTGCCACGTGTACACTGATAAAAAGAGTATGCTGAGATGTCACTTCGGTGCACTGTTCACATCGTATCACCCAATGCCACGTAGGTCGCCAAGGGCGATCACTTAGTCTCTTCACTAAAACAAGTTACAGCTTGAGACTCGGGGGCTTGTGTACCGACCAGTCGTTGACTCCAAAGAAGACATCATACATCAGACATCGGTGTCAGATGGTAAAAATGGGCCACGCAAGGTGGGCCCCAAAAATCATATCAGTCATAAGATGAAACATTCAGATATAAGAAAACCTAAGTCACGAGGGATCCATGCATGTGAGGTGTATGGCGCATTCGGGCGTGACACAAGTAAAGAACCCTTGGAGGCGCTAAGGCCTATTAGGGTTAAGGTTTCCAAGGGTAGGCTGCATGCATGGCACGTGAATACTTAGGGCACCCATAGAACAGATGGCCCCACAACATGGGTGCATGAGTTGGTACCTTGGCGGCCATTCTGTTAGTCGTTGCACTCCAGTAAAGGGAAGTCCTATGTGCCAGATTATGCTAAGATTGTGTAATAGCGGCGCATGGACATTCTCCAAGGAACCCTAGACGTGGGTAACATAACAGAAGTAAACCATAGTTACAACCTATATAAAGGGTGGTAAGAACCCTAACAAGGTACACTGTTTCTAAGACTGAAACTAATTTATACACTTACTATTTCTTTGCCCCAGTACTGACTTGAGCGTCGAAGTGCAAACGGCTGCACCCTTTGTCTTTGTAGGTGAAAGGTTCTTCAACCCTAGGAAGCGTGATTCACAGGTGGAGACAGTCGTTCGAGTCAAGCGGCGAGCGAGTCAACCAGCGAGAACAATGACTTATTCTAGTTGAGGTCGTCCCCCTCAATCCTTTAATTTTCACTCTAATTCTCGTTCGACTCATGTTGTAGGCTGGCTTTCATTCTCGAGTCATTCAGGTAGCATTCTCTTCGCTCCCCTTACTTCGTCATATAAAAATTTTAAGGGTAGATATTTTTAAATCTTTGTGGAGCTGAATGGTAAACCTTATTTTTACGATTCTGATGGTGATGCAATCATACAACCCAATTAGCCAAGCAGATGACGAAGAACACAAGAGACAATTTATACTGTGATCATTCATTGTAGCATTCAAGACAAGGCCCCACCAAATATCAAAAGGACCTCAACAGAAGAAGAACTGGACATAGACTAGAGCATCAAATTTCTTCCTTATGGTCTTCTTAGAAGACAAAAGTGTTCGTAAATAAATTGGGCTCACTTTAGGGGTCGAAATAGAAGAATAAACTAGAGTAGGGTGTGCTTAGTAATTTGGGCTTGTTTCAAGCCCGCCTTTCATGACAAGTGCTTCTAGGTTTACGATTTCTTTGACCTACCTTCTAGAAGGCTTCTCACAAATGACACCCCTACCCCTCTATCTTGTTCTCCAAGACACTCTCTCCTATAAATAGAGTGTCTTGCCTCATGTATTACACACATTGAATTTTGAATGTAAAGAAACTATGCAGGAGTGTTTTTGCGAGACTTGAGAGTTCTCATAGCGGGTCTTATCTGTTGGGTCTATTAGTGTCTAAGTTCAAGAGGGGGGTGAATTGAGCTTTTAAAAATTTTCACAAACAGAAACTGCTTTCCAATAATTTTGAGAAAAATAACAGATTTTTTTTTGATTACTTTTTCAAATCCAGAACCTTAATTTGATTAGCTTGAGATTAAAAGATAGTTTTTGTTCCTGCCCGTTGACTCGGTTGCCTTCTTACGTCTCACGATACTCCCACGCCTGATTCTCTGTGCCTTCGCTCGTGCCTTTCTTTCATTCTAACACTTGAAATCACAAAGACAAAGGGCGCCCTAGAGGCCCTTTGCACTCCGACGCTCAAGTCAATCTTAGGACTAGGAAACACCAAACTGTTAAGCGTAAAAGTTTTGTGTAAAATGTGTGTGTAAAGCTGCACAAATGAATAGCGTACCTTGTTAGGTCTATTACTACCCTTTATATAGTCTAGGGTTTCCACTGTTTCCGCTACCAAAATTAGGATTTATAAGGGTGTGCCCTAGCGCCGCTATTACCCACTCTTAGGGCAACCTAGCGCTTAGGGCCCTCCTAACTGGAGTGCAACCTCTAACGGGATGACCACTTGGATGCCAACTCGTGCACCTGATCTCTAGGGTCACCCGTCCTGGGAGTGCCCTAGCTGGTCACGTGCCATGCGTGCGGCTTCACCCCTGGAACGTGACACTTACAGGTTGTATCTTTCCTAGTGGCTCTTTACTTGTGTTATGCCTGAACGCGTCATCCACACCACACGCACGGACCTTCATGACCTAGGCTTCTCCCTAACTGACAACTAGTGTGCGTGGTCTGGGATCCACCTCTCGTGGCCCAACTCTGTTGTCTAAGTCACCGATGTCCGACGTCTCATCGCCCTTACTATATTGCCGAGGACACATTGGTACATCCTGGTGACCGACGCCAGACCACTCTTCGGCACCTTGGCTTATGTGCCCTGCGAGACATTGGCCCATACCGCTAGTGGGACCCAACTTATGTGACCCCATCATTACTAGTGGTCAACGACATCCGAGGACTGGTCGGTACAGTTTTTCTAGAACAATGTAGGCTCTTTTACTGCAACAAGCTTTCCACCCATAAATTAAACTTTGAATCATGAACAAGTGATCTTGAAGGATCAAATTTAAGTTTCAGATTTGTGAATTGTTCCTGCCGGTTGACTCGATTGCCTTTGTACTTCTACGACGATCACACGCCCAATTCTCTCTGCCTTGGTTCGTGCTTTTTCTTGGATCAAAACACCCTGCACCAACAAAGACAAAAAGGCGCCCTAGAGGCCGTTTGCGCTCCGACGCTCAAGTCAATACTATTGAATCAAGTGTGTACAAGCTTTGAAGAATCCAAACCCTTTGAAGGTTGATGGAAGGCTGAATGTGCTTGTTGTTGCTGATGTGTTTTAGAATAGGATCTGGGGTAGATTATCTGTGTTAAATCCACTCTTGATTGAATCCAAAGCTTAAGCATTCTCAAACCTTTTAATTGAAAGTTTTTTTCAAACTAAGTGAAAAACAACTTGTTGTTTTTCGAAACAACCGATTGATTTATACTTAGGTGTTTTTAGAAAGGTTGAAAACTGTTTTTGATGGTTGACTTGCTGTCAAACCAAAACAACTGATTGATTCGAGCATTCAACCGATTGTTTGTTTTGGGACCATAACAAAAAACTATTTTGTGCTTTGACTAAGCTTTAAATGATTTTATAACTGAATACGCTCCAGTTTTAAATGCTTTGACCAGTCTTTGAATGCAATAAATAGTTTGTTCAGATTATGTAACAAACAAGAACTGAGTTTTAATGAAAGAAAAACAGATTTGAGTTTTTCACTGATTTTGCTTTTGAAAAGTTGGAGATTGCTTTGAGATTGCTTTGATCTAGAGAGTGTGATATAGGATTTTCATCTTGTATTGATTTCAGATCTTTTCTGTAACAAGTGTAATCCTTTTGTACTTTGAAGAAACTCTGTGTGTGAAGCTGAGAAGTGCTGTGTGTTCTTGAGGTTGTCAAGATTAACATTCTTAGTGGTGTTTGTGCTGAGCCAAAGGAAGTGTGTGTCTTGAGGTGATCAAGGTCACTTTTTTGGTGGTGTTGTAAGTAATATAGGGTTGATTGTTTAGAGGATTCCCAGGGGTTTCTGGGAAAACTGGATATAGCTCTTGGTTAAGAGCGAACTAGTATAAACTTGTGTGTTCAATCTCTCTATCCCTTAAACTCTTTAAATTCAGTTTGTATTTGTGAACTGGTATAAACAATCGATTGTTTCTGCGAAACAACCGATTGTTTTTTTTGGTGCTGTGCTAAATTGCTTTGTGTTTTTGGCAAACTGAATTCGGAATCAAGTTTTCTCGAAGTAATTTCATTCTAGACTTAAAAGTTTGCGAAAACCCTCTTTAAACCATTCCCCCCCCCCCCCCTCTAGTTTAAAGCCATACATTCTTACAATTGGCATCAAGAGCTAGGTTCTTGAAATTTATTCAAGTGTGATCCTAAAACTGTTTTTAATATGACTGATTCTAAAAGTAAGAAGGCCAAACTTGATTGCATTGCTAAAAACAGAATAACTTTTGCCTTGAATTCAGATGAATTTTTCAGGGTCTCTCAATGCAAATTAGCAAAGGAAATGTGGGACACCTTGGAAGTAACTCATGAAGGTACCAATGAGGTGAAAAGAGCCAGAAAGCATACTCTAATCCAAGAGTATGAAATGTTCAGAATGCTCAAGGGTGAGACAATTGCTGAAGTTCAGAAAAGGTTCACACACATCATCAATCACCTTATGAGTCTTAAGAAAACCTTTGAAAAAGAAGAGCTAAACATCAAGATCCTCAAATGTCTTGATAGGTCTTGGCAACCTAAGGTAACTGCTATATCTAAATCAAAAGATCTAACATAATTGAGTATGGCTTCTTTGTTTGGCAAGCTTAGGGAACATGAGTTAGAAATGAATAGACTCAAAGTTCAAGAAAGTGAAGATAAGCATGTGAGAAGCATTGCCTTAAAATCATTCAAGCACAAAAGCAAGCAAGAATCCAGTGATGAAAGTGATGAAGAGAACCTTAGTTTGCTATCTAGAAAGTTTAGCAAATTCTTGAAAAGGAACCGCAACAAAGATACCAACAAAGAAAGTTATGGAAACAAAAAATCCAATGATTTTAATTCCAATAACTATACTTGTTTTGGTTGTGGTGAGCAAGGGCACATAAAGGAAGATTACCCAAATAAAGAAAGCAAGGAGAAGAAGTCAAGCTACAAAGAAAAGAAGGGAATGTAAAAAAGGTCCTACATAGCTTGGGATGAGAATGAAGTCTCTTCATCAAGTTCATCATCAAGTGAAGAAGAAAAGGCAAACATATGCTTGATTGCTGAAGGAGATGATGAGTCTTGTAGCTCAAGTGATGTAAGTTCATGTGCTTCTCTAAATGTTGAAAATTATAGTGAATTGCTT
>Ga0123341_1004827_pt1 | contig 11914 bp, 10 predicted proteins | sample Turbeapinknodule_FD_89959 | JGI IMG/M metagenome (GOLD analysis project Ga0123341, IMG submission 89959) | Root nodule microbial communities of legume samples collected from Mexico - Turtle bean Mexico pink nodule | ecosystem: Host-associated > Plants > Roots > Nodule | place: Mexico: Nepantla... | reverse complement strand
GAAAGTTCAGAAGGGATGAGGATGAACATGGAGAGAGAAAGTTCAGAAGGGATGAGGATGAACATGGAGAGAGAAAGTTCAGAAGGGAGGAGGATGAACATGGAGAAAGAAAGTTCAGAAGGGACGAGGATGAACATGGAGAAAGAAAGTTCAGAAGGGATGAGGATGATCATGCAAGAAGAAAGTTCAGAAGGGATGATGATGATTATGGAGAAAGGAAGCACTCAAGAGATGAGGGTGGTGTTCATATGGAAGCAAAACACAGTAGGATTGAGGATAGTCGTGGAGAACGAAAGAACATAAGGGAGGATGATGATAGAGAGAGAAAGCACTCAAAGGATGAAGGTGGTCGTGGAGAAAGAAAGCACAAAAGGGACGATGATGATGATGGTCATGAAGAAAGAAAACAGCACCGAAGGGATGATGTTGGCAGAGGAGAAAGAAAGCACAGGAGGGAGGAGCAGGAGCGCAGAAGGGATGAGAGGGAAAGTCGAGGAGATTATTCCAAAAGAGCCAAATACTAAGTTTTTCCTTCTAGTGGAGGAATGAAAGTCTTATGAACTGTGATCCAGGCTTTGAGAATACTTTTTTGCTGCTTTAATCTTTGGATTGTATGTGTGTTGTGTTGCTTTTCGAATTATGTAACTTATGTTTGAAATATTTTTCATGCGTGCTTGTTTCAAATTGTGTTCTGCTGTGTGACTGGTAGTATTTTTAAAAATAAAATAAAAAATTTACTTTTTGTTGAAATTATATTTCAGACGCATGGATTAAATGTCAGGCTTCGCTAGTATAATTGGTGGTTCTTGAAAACAATAAATGCCGATCGTTTCATTCAATGGGGAATTAATGATGATATCTATTACATAAGAAGATGAACAAACCTATTTTTAATAGTTAGGCTCAAAAGCTTAATTACCATTTTAGTAGCTCATTAGTTGTGGCCGAGATTTTTAAGTTGTTAAAATGGGAACACATTATTTATGTTGTCTAATAAAAACGATAATTTACCTGTAAAAGTATACCATTTAATCAAGTCTCTATCTAATAATATTGTAGTTTTTAAGATGAAATGCTTCGGAATGGACATCACGAGACCATAAATGTTATTCTCCATTTTATCTACAATTTCATAGCTACACATGATTTTGTATTTGACATAAAAAAAAAGTTGATACACTATTTCCACCTGTCATGCCTCGTGTTTCTTAATGACTTGTTCTGCTTTCACTATTTTTTCAATTTTGTTTCACAATCATTAAAAATTATTATTTGCTCTCATTCTTTATAAATTGACTTATGGATTGTCTATCAAACAACAAATATTATGAAAACTTATAATTTGGCCTATTTTTTAAAAATTGATTTTTGTGTATAAAAGAATCCAATGTAGTATTGATGTGACGCTGAGATAATATTATTGAATAAAAACAATAAATTAATCTATAATTTATTTTAATATTTAAACGTTGTAATTGAAAAGTGAGTACAGAATGAAAATGACGTTGCCATCACCCTCACACGGTATAAATGCCACTTTTATCCATTTAATAGAAGAAAAAACATCGTCATATTTTTAAAAAAGGACCAAATTAAAATTTTAATAATTGTGGATAAAATTTTTAAAAAATTGGTACGAAAATTTGAATGGAAGTATCAGTGTAAGGAAGAAAAGTTAAGAGACTAAATTAATACAACTAAAAAACCAAAATCTGAATCTGATACTTGAGTTAAGAAATACAACTGTCTCACTAAATTTTGAAAGCTTTTATCATTTTTAATTTATATACTGTTATTCGTTATGGTTGTATCTTTGCATCTCAGTGGTGTTACGACAACGATAATTCTTAAGTAGATAGAATGTATTGTGACTGTTAAATAAAAAGAACAGAAAAAGAGACACTGTTACTAACTAGAAGTGTATTGTTTACATGGATACAGATTTCAACCAAGGTCTCTCAGAAATCTATTCTCTCTCCTTTTCCCTTAAGCATCAACTGTTCTTCCTCTCTCTCTCTGTTGTCTCTATCTAAAAATTGTGTACATGCAACTAGTCCATACCTAGAATCCTGATTTAAGAGAGTATGATTGCATTTCAACCCATTCATGATAATCTTGTAGCATCTGCTGAAGTAGCAGTGGCACCAGCTTGTCCACCAAAGCCTGCATCATTCTGTTGCATAGCCAAAAGAAATTAATCATCCTAAACAAAATGGCGAGTTACTAATTTTGTCTTCAAAGTGATAGACAAGGGTGAGCACATACTGAGTACAAGGCGAAGACACAGAAAAGAAGAAAAAGAATCACCTCCTTTGATCTACTTGCTGCTTTCTTATTCAAAAAGTTCTTACATAATGAAACTTATTCATAAGTTTTAATACTAAAGCACATTGAAATAAGCTAAACTAGGTTATAAACCACTGAAATAAGCCTAAATAGGGCCCTAAGTTCATCCTCTAAAAGAAAATGATTTAAACAAAGCATAAACAAATTAAATGTCACATGCATACAAAGTTGAAAAGAAGAGATATTCACCAAAATTCCCAGAGGATTTAAATTCTTGTCACTTCAAACCTCAATCTGTAATTTCTCAGCCAAGTCCAAATTACAAAATAGGTTTCTGCCATAAGGCTACAGGTTTGTAACCCAGAGAGACAACCAATATCTACTATAAGTTAACTGCAGAATATGACATCACCTTGCATAAACTGAGTTCTTATTTATCATTTATATAAACAGAATCCATAGCAAAAATAGAACTTCTGTGCACATCCAGAAGAATAACTAGTAATTCAATCTCAACATTTACATTATCTAATATCATAAATTGGTAAAGTCAAAATTGAAATTAGGAATTGTTCATCTTGGCAGATTAGAAAGACTATTTAGGTGAAAATTTTACGTCATGATAGACGGGTTTGACAAAGGGCAAAGGTTACATCATAAAAGTAAGGAGGAGGAGAAACTAAGCCATCAATCAGAAAAACAGTGTCTGATGATTTTTCCTTAAATTTAGTCAACAAAAAACTCAATATTTAACTGCAATATAACGTCCTACCCCTCACATTAACTATATATTAGTGTTCTAGAACCTCTCAATTTCCAATAAGTTGCTTTTGAATATATTCCGAATTCACATGAAGTACATAGACCTTAGTGAAAGAAAGACCTATATTAAAAAGAGTTTAGCATGGCATTTATAGCAACAGACACTTAATGTACAAATATATCGTAAAACAACTTGACCATGCAGAGTACACAATCTAAAAGGACGAAATTAAAACTATTTACTAAGTAACTCACATATTTCCCGGACCCTCAACAGCAGAAGTAGGCATCATGGTAAATGGTTGTGTGTAGATCTGCAGAGAGATATCTTTATTTTAATGATGAGAAGAAAAGCTAAAATCAGTTATATCAAATTGAATTAAAGTTAATATAGTCATGGATACTAATTTTGATTAAACCAGTGATCTTTTTAGCATATGAATACGCAGCTACAAAAAATGAATTAGCAATGATTATGTTGGAGTTAGTAGGACTCCTTCATTACGTAGAAATGAACAGTGGAGCAATATCACTGAGAAAGAAGGAATCTCTCAACTTAATTCATAAGTTTTTAGACAAGAAACAAACCAGAAATTTCACTTTGATGACAAAATTCAACTGAATACCTGGACTTTCTTTCTTATAAGGCTACAATATAATTTCCATGAAGTAAGGCAATCCATGACTTCATAGTCCTCGAAAACAAATTTAATCATCATAACATACAGGATTACCACTCTAATATTCCAGGAAAGCCAACAAATATGGATGTAACAGTATATGTAATATTTATGTATTTTATGAGGATAAGACAAACCTCAAGGGTGAGATTCAACTTAACATCAACTTCTAAATATGATTCGGCACCAGCACCACCCCATTTCATATGGTTTACCATGAATGCTGCAAAACATAGAGTTATTAACAAACTACCAGGACAGTTGTTAAAAGCACTGAAAAAACAAAAGTCTCATGAAACATGTATTTCAGATAAACTTGAATTCAGCGGAAAATTGTGATGAAAGACTAGCTTTTACAAATATAATAATATCAAAGGTTCTAAGTAAATCTCCCCTGATATCTGGAGAAATTCCATAATTTTCTGTCTGAGCACCCTTGATAAGTCGTTTCCAGCATTTTCAGCACCAGGTGGTGGAGAGTCTTACCCTCAATTTATGATAAGGAGAACGAAACAGTTTTCTCTCTACTAAGCGGAAGACAGATAAATTTCTTTGCACAAGGTTTTGATAGAAAATAAACATTTTTTATATTTCAATTTCACAAAGGGAGGATTTATAAAACTAGTACAACTACGCACACAGAGTACATTATAACTAACTACCTGAAAAGTGGCGGTTTTGCTCTTTCACGACTTCTGAACCCTCAAACTGAATAATAAAGTATGAAACAATTAAAATGGGATGAGTAACGAAAGGAATGTTACAAAGACTCATGTTCAATCAAACTAAGGTTTATATACATCTATTATTTCTTAGGGCATTGATTAATGTTGGAAAAAATGGGATGACAGTATAAATAAAATCGAGAGAAAATAATTAATTTTAATGATAAAAGTTTGTTACAAAAACTCTCAAATAATCTCACACTACCCTTCTGGACAACTCATCTCTCAAAACTCTCTTTTGTTTTGTTTGTAAGGTTTTAAAGGTTCCGATGTTGTTTTTATTAAAAGAAAGACGTGTAAGTACTAATTAATAAATAATTTAAACCACACATAACTATAGCTATCTTTCTAACTTTGATAGCATGAAATAAACTCTTCTATTGGTTTCATTTTAGATGTAGTGGAACCATACAACAATGCTCCCCCTCCAACTACATCTAGGAAGTCATTATCTAACATTCATTTCACTAATGTCTTTGCACAACTCTAGCTTTTCTATAGTGAGCACCTTCGTAAGCATATCCATTGCATTCTTCTCTATGTGAATCTTCATCAAACTTAACTCTTGTTGATCCATCATCTCACGAATCCAATAATAGCGAGCATCACAATAATATTTCTTTTCTAGCTGCCTCTATTGTGAATAAAGCAACATACTTCTACATCCTTGATTGCCAAGACATGACTCACTTGCAAAAGTGTATATGTATCCCGATGTAGATTTTCTACCATCAAGAATCCCAACCATGTCTGCATCTATACAACCTCTAAGATTGGATCAACTCCCCCGTAACACAAACATGTCTTAGATGTGCCAATCTAATTAACTACTTCACAATGATCCTTTCAAGGATTTGAGAGGTATCTGGTCATTGCTCCAACAACATGTGCTATATCAGGTCTCATTCACATTATCGCATACATCATGCTTCCAACTGCAAAAGAGTAAGTAACTATTAACACTTCATCCATCTCCTCTTTAGAAGAGGGACACAACCTCTTTATTAGCTTGGAGTGATTAGCCAATGGTTGGCTTAGTGGCTTGGTATTCTCCATATTTAACCTCTGAATAAATTTCTCTTGTGACAGCCACAACTTGTGTACTTTTCTATCCCTGTAAATGTGCATGCCAAGAATCTATTGAGTTCGTCCTAAGTCTTTCATATCAAATGACTTGAAAAGTTTTCCTTTCATATGTTTTTATCTTTGTTGCATCCTTACCGACTATCAACATGTTGTCCACATATAGTAGCAATGCAACAAAATATCCTCCTAAGAGCTTTTGGAAGTAGACACATTGCCCCATAGTTATTCTTTTGTATCCTTGACTCATCATGAAAGAATCAAATTTCTAATACTATTGTCTTAAAGCTTTCTTAAGGCCATATAAACTCTTCTTCAATTTCCATACAAGGTTCTTCTTTCCTGCAACCTCAAATCCTTTTGGTTGTGGCATGTATATTCTTCATCAACATAAAGGAATACAATCTTCACATCCATTTCTTCAAACTCTAAGTCTAGACTAGAAGTCAATCCAAACATGACACACACCAATGTCATTTTTACCACATTTGAGAAGATTTCATCAAAATCGATTCCTTTCTTTTGGAAGAATCTTTTAACCACGGTCACGCCCTGTGCTTCATGACCCTTCCAATACTATCTTCTTTAATCTTGAAAGCCCATTTATTCCTTAGCGCCTTCTTTTCTTCGGGATCTTAGCTAAGTCATCTGTCTAATTATTTTGCAAAGATTGTGCATAGCAGCCTGCAACAATTTCTCTTTGTTTGGATGAGACAACACTCTTTTTAATCCTTTCGGCTCTTCTTTTTCAGTGGGAAGAATGTATTGTGTATTTCGTATACGTCTTGGATGGAACCCTACTTCTCGTTGACCTCCGTTGACTCATAAGGTTTTGGTGGTGCTTCATTTTCTAATCTTTCTTCATCGGATTGTTGAACCTGGTTCAACAATCTCTTTTGCTTACTCTTCAATAGCTTCAAGAACATCCTGTAAGATTTGAAACAAAATATGTAATTGTTAGACTTTTAGTCAATGTAGGTTTATTTAGATCTTCATTTTCTAATCTTTCTTCATCGGGTTGTTGAACCTCACCTGGTTCAACAATCTCTTTTGCATACTCTTGCATAGCTTCAAGAACATCCCTATGTAAGATTTGAAACAAAATATGTAATTATTATACTTTTAGTCAATGTAGGTGTATATAACTGGTTCCTAGGAATATCACATCTCTACTTTTGAATACCTTCCTTTCCTTTGGGTTCTATAACCCATATCCAAAATTTTCATCTCCATTGTAACCAATGAAGATACTTGGCATGGTTCTTGCCTTAAGCTTTTGCCTTCACTATTTGGATAAATGTGCAAATGTCAAACATGTGAATCCCTTTAAATGTGAGCATGAGGGGTCTTACCATACCAGATCTTCTCTGGAGTCCCAAAATTCAAAGGAACTAATGGTGATCTATTTAATAAGTGACAGGCAGTGCGAACAACCTCTCCCCAAAATGTCTTAGGCGGCTTAGCCATACTTAACATGCTTCTAGCACACTCCATGATGATTCAGTTAAGACTTTATACTACACCATTGTGTTGAGGTGTACATGATATTGTCTTCTCATGTTGAATGTCATATCTCTTGCAGTAGGCATTGAACTCCTTAGAAGTACACTCTGCTCCGTTGTCTCAACAACTTCTTTCCTATCTCACATTATACCATGGCATAAAATTGCAAGAAATTTTCTAATACCTGATCCTTGATCCTCAAAAAATACACAAATCTTTCTAAAAGCATCTTCAATAAAAGTTAGAAAATACTTGTTACGATCTAGTGATTCCATCTTCAAGGGACCGCATATATAAAAGTGAACAAACTCAATAATTCTAATCTTCTTACAGATGAGGAGCTTAAACAAATTCTTCGTTGTTTACCATACAAACAATGATTACAAAGATGACTTTTCATATCCTTAATAGTGATCAACTCATGTGTGACCAAATCTTTGGTGCCACAAATCCTACTACTCTTTTTCCACTACATTGGTGCTTTCTAAGTTGATTTTTACTCAAGTTTTGTATAAGCTACCATAAAGTTTTCCTTGAGCCGTAACTCCTTTCAACACTTTACATGTTCTATGGCGGAAGCGATTTTCAGAAACCTCATTGATCAAGAGTTCATCTTGAAAGTAGATTCAATTGAAGATCTTCTGACATATATCAAACATCCTTCAGAGTAACTCTACACCCAACGTCTATTATTATTTGAACATCGTCAATACTCACAGTCTTATTAACACTAGTGTTGTCCATCTTCACAGTGCCAAATTCATCGGTCTCATGATGTGAAGATGTCTCTTCTAGGAATGGCATGGCAAGAAGCGGCAATATCTATTGTCCACTCAACTTCTCCACTTCACACCACTATGCATAATTCTTCTTGAACGGCAAATGCAACCATCTTTTCAACAACTATGACTTGTATCTCTTCATCCTTGTGTGCTTAGGAACTCTTTGAATCTTGCTCCCTTCACAACCTTCAACAATCCCTTTTAAAATGACCTTTCATCCAACAATAGTAACAACTCAGTTTCCATCCTTCTACTAACCTGCCCCTTCTATGTATTGGCTTACCCCAACTTTTGCTTTTACCTTACCCCTACTTTGATTTTCCCTTAATTATCTCCCCCTACCTTCAATGAAAAAGGCGTCCTCATTGTTTACATTGTTGTCCTTTCGCCTACCTTCCTCATTGAACAAACCATCCGTCACAGTAAACATGGTGAGTTTTCCTCCAAAAGTCGAATTGTTGAGGGTGACTCCTAAAGTCTCCCAATTATCAGGAAGAGAACTACGAAGTAAAAGGGTTTGAAATTCATCGTCAAGATTTAACTCCATTCTAAAATATTGGTTTGCTAGGTTCTAAAATTCACTAGTTTGTCTGCTATTGAAGTTCCACTTCATATTCATAAACTTTCTTATTAGGAGAGCTTTATTTTCTGTGGTCTTAGATTGATACATATCCTCTAGCTTCTTCCAAAAAGTACAAGCACTAGTTTCATGAGACATGTGTTGAAATACACTATGATCGATCAATTGTCGAATCAAACCATGTGCTTCCTGTTCATCTTTTTCCACTCTACATCTTTAGTAGGATTAGGATTCTTACCTTCATGCTCTATAGGATCATAGTAATATTTTCAATTAAGGAGATTCTCCATCCTTGCTTCCAAAGTGTGTAGTTGTTGGCAGTGAGCCTAATCATATCACCAAATGAATCGTTGATTCTCCGTTGCGAAGAAGAAAAATAATATCGTAGGGCTAAACTTAAGAAAAAAAATTAACAGGGAAAATACATACTTTAAAAAGACAATTTAAAAGGGACAATGAGTTGACAAGATGAAACATGACAATGAGGTGATAATGGTTTTACGCTTGCGTGGTAGCTAATGTGGTCGTCTCTCACCAGATTTTATCTCAACACACAATCACACCCCCCAAAACTTCAACCTAAGCTCTAGTACCACTTGTTGGGAAAAATGGGATAATAGCACAAATAAAATTGAGAGAAAACAATCAATTTTATTGATAAAAGATTATTATAAAAACTCTCAAATAATCTCACACCACCTTTCTTTACAACTCATCTCTCAAAACTCTCTTTCGTTTTGTTTTTAATGTTTTAGAGGTTCCTATGTTATTTTTATTAACTACATAAAGACATGTATATATACTAATTATAAATAATTTAAACCACACATGAGTATAGCTATCTTCGTAACTTTGAGTGCATGAAATGGTCAACGAAAAACTTTGGCTTCGTTTTAGATGTAGTGGAACTATACAACAATTAATATGTGTGCTTGAGGAATATTATTAACTAAAGTTTTCGAAAGGTGCTTACAAACTAGAAATTAAGAAACTTTACTATTTGGTGTATATTTCGTTGATTCTCTCTCACACACATAGCATTTGTGGACACCAGTATCAAGCACTTCCTTACTTGTACTGTCTGATAGCTGCTAGAAAATTTACTTTAAGAAATCTAGTTGTTGAACTACACTTGATTAATATAATCACTCATTAATCTGGGAGTAGATAGTGAAATAGTTGATGGGTCTTTGACACATGTATAAGATAAGAGGGGCAAGAGAGCATGAGCAGGAGTGTTGGCCGAGGTTTATGAGAGCATGTGACAGCAATGTACTGGAGAGGGGAATTGTTAAATGATGGGGAGAGGGTGAGAGAGAGAGAGAAGGAAATATGAATACGGAGAGGGAAGATAATGAAGAGGCATAACCAAATTTTAGGAGTGAATTGGTGGCTTAGGCAAGGAGGGCAGAATCTATGTATTAGCTCTTATTGTTATCTCTTATTGCTTTGTTTCTATTGCCCGGTTGTGTTGTGTTTCTGTTTATTGAAAAGAAGTCTAAAAATTAAAGCTCACACTTAATCATGAACAAAACATTTTTGTTATTTTTGGGTTAGGGAGGACGGGGTCAGACCTTACAAGAAAGCATCTCAACCAAGCAATCTTCATCCGTTGAGGTAACTCGCAGATCCAGCAATGGGGCAGCTTCAAAGTTTAAAAATTGAAGTTTAGGCAGTTCACATCTACACATACAAGAATAATTATTTGATTACAGATGTATACTAATTTTTATGTCACGATCTAGATGAGTAACAATATTTGCATAAGCCAAACCATTGGAAGAACAACTCAAGCCACCAAAACAGAATTAAGGAGGTGGCAAACCTGTATGTGTTGGCATCAAGAGATTGAAACGATTGCAAGGCCTTTGTGATTAAAACGGCTGCAATTCCACTAGGGTGGCTCAGAAATTCACTGATGTGATATTTGTTACCTCCAAAATCATCACTATATGTTGGCAGCCTGATTCTCTCCTTTTTTGCAGCAAACAAATTTGCCCTCTTTGAATTTGAATTCAAGGAAGTTACAGCCTTCCCCTTGAGGTCTATTTTCTTCCTGAAAATTTAAAATTCATGGCCGAAAAACTAACTATTCTTAGCAAAAAGATCACATTGACAAGATTTGAAGGTTCAAAACAAACCCAACAGAGAAAAAAAAAAGATAAAAACACAAATTACCCTAACACCTCTTGTGGTATCTTGAGGAGATTACACATATTCATCTTTTTAACTCCTACAGTACCATTTCTTAGATGTTTCAAATGCATTACAGTGTGAGGTATCAAAAAACACATTACACACTTCTCTAAGAGAAGTTATTGTAAACGTTAAAAAAGTAGAGATATCGTGGGCAATTTGAAGAAATCACATGAAACGTGAGTGTAATTCGCTCTTAAAAGTAAACAAATGCTTCTCTAACCTCTTTCATAAAGCACAAACAAGAAGTGCCACAACTAGATCTCATCAATAAACAAATACTCATAGAAAGGGAAAACTTCAACCAAGTTCACCTAACTTAACTCGTATCATTTGAAGCTTATTGTGTTTTATGGCCACTAATAGAACTAAGAAAGAACAAGAAATCATGTATATCAGTACCCACAACCATATAAATACCTGCTATCACTCATATTATCACTACCTCCATTCTCATTACAGGAATTAAAAAAACTAAATTCACATAATAAATTATATTAAAATTTACTAATTTCTTAGTATTTTTCCTAAATTGTCAATGAAATAAAAGTTTTAAATTGACTATAAATGGAGAGGGAGTACAATTTTACTAGTATGGAACAACAACGAAGTTAATTACGCTAACTAACCCGTTGATAAATTGTTGCATGGTGGGGGATGAACGTGTAACCCAGATTTGTTCTTGTCCGAAACATTTGTTGCTCAAAAGGATTGCTTTTGCTGCAAAATGAAAGCAGTAGAGATTAATGGAAACATAAAAAGATAAAGAGAAGTGAGAATGAGAGTGTGTGGATGCAGAGAAAAGAGAAAAGGAAGTGGGGGTTGGAGTAATCACCCATTTATGTGTTGGAAGAAATACTAAGAACGAAAAAGATTGAAGCAAAACAAAGCAGATTATGTTGGACCTGTTGTCTGTAACTGACAACTTTAATGGAAAGAGAAGATTTTAAGGGGAAAACTGATATCCTGTTTGCATGAACAACACACATGATCCTTTCAATCAGTTATTAATCTTACATTAATTTAAATTATAATTACCAAAAGTGTTAGATGTTTTAATCATTAGTATTAATGCAGTTCATAATCTAAATATTAGTGCGTCCATTCACTTTATATTAAATCTAAATGTAAAATTGAAAAGAGAAATATTCGCAATACTCCATCTCATGGTTTTAATATTTTCTCTATTATTGGTTAGAATTTATTGTAAATCATAATTGAATCTTACTGTCGTCTCTATAAGCAAGAAGAGAGACCAGCTGGATGAGTACTACGTTTCACAAAAATTACGATTTTCAATAAATTTTACTTAATAAT
>Ga0123341_1004825_pt1 | contig 11916 bp, 6 predicted proteins | sample Turbeapinknodule_FD_89959 | JGI IMG/M metagenome (GOLD analysis project Ga0123341, IMG submission 89959) | Root nodule microbial communities of legume samples collected from Mexico - Turtle bean Mexico pink nodule | ecosystem: Host-associated > Plants > Roots > Nodule | place: Mexico: Nepantla... | reverse complement strand
TAGTAATATTGTAATTTAATTAATTACAAACTAAACTCTAATTATTAATTGTAAATAATTAATTTAATCTGATTTTTGAATTTATTTAATGAGAGAAATCAGTTACTCAATTAAATATTTTATAATTAGATAGAGTTTAAAAATATATATATTAAAATAAAAATAAAATTATAAAAAAACTGACAAATTGGAGCTATGAGTATATCTAACCATGACAACAAGTCTCCGCACCATTTTTCACATGCCAAAAGAAGCCATGTTGCCACCTACTAAGATTACCCAAATTTTAAAAAATATTAATTCTAATTTTACGCTTATTTAAATTTTTGCGCATTTTAAAATCCTATTTTTATAATTTTAACCTATAACCTAGTATTTTCTAATTTTTAATTTTGCATATACGTATCTTATTTCATTTTATTTAGTTAAATTATTTTTTGATATCTTGAATGAATATGATTAGAGTTTGGTTGAAAAAATAAATAAAATACATATCAATTTGAGAATTAGAATAAAAATTATATTTTAAATTTTTTGAAAAGTTAAAGATAAAAATTATGAACTGGAATTTAAAAATCAAGTGAAAAATATGATTGTAGGACTAATAATTTTTTCCCGAGACTCACCTGAAAGAAAAAGAAGAATTAAAATGTTAAAAAGAAAAAGAAAAAGAAAAACCACTTAGTCATTGCTACTACTACTACTGCTGCTATAGTACAGTGTGCTACCGTGCTATGCTTCTAATGATTTCAGCGTAAGTGACCTGGTTTCTCCCATCTTCATCAGCATCGCTTTCTCTTGCATCATTTTGTATTGTAGCTACCTTCTGCTCAAATCAAATCAAAACTAAATAATTATTAATATTATATTGATCGATACAAACAGACATATTTAAGCGTAGATCCAAATCGTCTTCTTCTATCCACTTGTCGATCGCGAATTTGGAAACCCTAGCTCGCAGATCTGATCTCACTTTGCTCCATGGCTATGGCGCCTCGCAAACCTCGCGAGCGTGAAATGCTGTTCGACTCCGTCATCGCGCTCGTCTTCATTCTCGTCGCCTGCGTCGACCTCTGCGACGGTGCCACCGTCGTCGACGTCTACCGCCTCATCCAGTACGACATGTCCGGCGTTCCCTTCGGATCTCGACTTGCCAGCCTCAATCATCACGCCGCCTCACTCCACTTCTCTCCGCACGCTGATCTCTCTCGCACCGTCCTCCTCATACCTCTTCGCGAACTTAACATGTCTTTTGTTCAAGGTTCTTCTTCTCTCTGTTTTATTTTTCCTTTTTTCAAATTGTAATTTTAGGTTTTATTATTATTTATTTTCGGTTGATTCTGCTCAGACTTAATTGTTGCGCATGACGTAATTCGGAGTTGCGGAAGTTAGGAACGGTGTTTGAGAAGTGGCAGAAGTGTTATTTCAGTGTCACTTTAAATTGGTTAAGATGTTAGGCTTAGTAGTCTGGTTGGAAGTAGACATGCATACCTGTGAAAATGTCCTAGGGTGCGTTTGGGTAAACGAATTAATTAAGCACTTGCTAAATGAGTGTTTTTAATGTGCAATCATTTATGTATAGCTATTTTCATAAACTATCCTGAAGAGTTGTGGAAATGAGCTAAAAATCAGCTTACAAACATATCATAAACTATTTTGTATTGAAACACTTACTCTAGTGATTCTGTCGTAAGATAAGCCCAAACAAGCTGTAAATAAGCTCTTCCAAAGGCATCCGTAGTAGCTTATATGTTGTAGGTTTAGATATGGAGAAGCTCTTGTTCTCTAGTTAAGCAAGAAAAGTTATATGTTTATTGTTTTTATAAAATTGATTAGTTATTGCTGTGTTTGCCCTGATGTTATCCATTTCGTTAATAACTTGATCTGTTTTATTTTTTCTAGTTGAATGCTTAACATTTCTTGTCCTTGTAATTTATATTGAGATCTTTATTTGAAGAATGCCATTTTGTCTCACTTGTTATTTAACAAGATCAAAATCTTGTGACTGCAATATGGCAGAATATATTTCAGAAAGCAAGCCTCTTGGGGGTTTAATATTTTTGCTTCCCCGGATGTTCAGTTTTGAAAGCAAAGATGGTATGGGAAATAACCATCGTGATGGGCCACTGAAGAATGTACTGGTGGAACTTGAACAAATACTCATACACGCCAACTTACCGGTAAGTAAATTCCAAACAGCTTTTCCTTTTTGTAGACTTTTTCTTGTCTTTTTTCTTCTGGAATTTTGTAGAAAATAAAATATTTGCCAACTGGAAATGAGGAAGCGACAGTTAACTAATTTGTTTGTGAATTGTGAATTCTTTTTTCACGTAGTTGTTGGTGATTTTGTGATTTTATTCAGCTACTACTATGTTCTCAAGTTAATTTATATCTTTATAGTGTTTTATGCAGTGATTAACCAATTAAGCTGTATTATCCTTCAATCACTTATAAATAAATTTATTGTTTCTGTCATTCGGTGGTTTGTTTGATGAAAAAGGCAATTGGCTTTGTAAGAGTTCCACCAATGTGACGATGATTAAAGACTTTGGATAGCCTCATAATGTGCATGTTAAACTTGTTTGGGTTTCAAATATCATCACATGCATACAGTGGTGTTCCATATAACTTTAACATTCACTTGTAGCAGATGGTTTATTTATTGAGTTTAATCTTCATACACCTAGTGCAAAATATTTTTACTCTGTCAATCATTAGTGTGCCGTCAATCATTAGTATGCCGTCCTGGTCCTAATCGGCATTAAGAGGAGGCCCATGATGTTATGTGGTGTGCGGCTGACAGCTTCAGGATAAGTCCGAGTTGGGTAAACCTCAGCACCTGGGGTTAAGTCTAGGGAGACCCTCGTAGATTTAAAAGTAAATTACAATGACAACCTCGTAGATTTTTTCAAATTACATTTGCTCCTTCTGCCTTTTTTACCTTTATAATGGCCTCCCTTATCAGTGAGTCTAAGGGGAGTGTTTCTAGAATTTAATGCGATGCACATGTAATGTAAAATGTGTGAAAATGTAATTTTTTTAATACTAGGGTGTTAGTGTAATTTATTCTTCTTCTTCTTATTATTATTATTTTTTATGTGTGAGAGAAAATAAAAGGCCCACATCTTTGAATTTAATTGTTCTTCCATTAATCAATGTTTTTCCCATTTCTCTTAAGTGAAAAGATTTCGAACTATTTTTTTCTTTAGTATGTGTGACATGACATAGTAATGTGAGGAAGTATGTCCCCTTCAGTTATTTTTTGTTCCCCCCCTCCTTTATAAACCATGTACACTCGTGTCATTTTGTGAGAGATGTAACTTTTATGGTGCTGCATCTTGTTGCAGTATCCTGTTTATTTTGCATTTGAGGATGACAATATTGATGCTGTGTTAGCTGATATCAAGAAGAATGATGTTACTGGTCAACCTGCTACTGCAACAACTGGCGGGTGAGTACAAATCTTGAATGAAGAATTCATTGCTTTAACTATATTTCGCAAAATTCTCTAGATGGTCAAAGCAAGTGATATGGAACTTAATGGCTTGACTGATTGGATCGCAAAATGGAATTACCTTTTATATTTCCAACTTCTAGGTGTTACATTTTGTGTTATTGAATACCTTATGTTCTATTTGTTTGGATTATGTTTCAATTGTCTAATTCATTTCATAATTGCTGCTTTTGTCTTATATTTTTAATTCTCTTTTCTGGACTTATTATTGTAGTCACTTAATTTGCATGTATGTTAGAGTTATTGTATTACCAAGTTTATTTTTCTCTTGGAAGTAACAGTTTGAATGATTTCTTTCATTTTTTTTTGGATGTTGCAGATACAAATTTGTTGTTTCAGCCGCAGAACCAAGGAAAGTTGTTTCTCCACCCATTACAAATATTCAGGTGTTTGTTCAACCTTTTATTTATATAAATGCAATGTGATTGGAACGCTAAATCAAACTTACGTTGTATACCATAAATTTGTTGCCTTCTTTTTTCTGTTCTTTTGTTTAAATTCTACTACAACTGGTTCAGTGTTAGTTATAGTTACAAAACCCCCAGCTTGCTGCTATAATCATTCTAGGAAGCCTTGAGAAAAGATCTAGAAAATTTTGAAGAACCTTGGCTGGGGAAGCCTACTGTGGAAGATTATTTTTTAAAACCTCACTATCCAAGTTTTGGACTAAGTTACAAGGAAATGGTTCACTTGGAAGATTGAACTGGAGATCTCACTTGCTACACGGATGTTGTGTCTCGATTGTTTTATAGGGGTCAATCAATATGGGAAAGAATCTGCTACTTTTTGTGTTTTAGTGTGTTTCCCTTAGGAATTCTCACATAGAAGTGCAAATATAACTGGATAACAGGTATAAATTGCGTTGAGTAACAGTGTAGCTGCATGTGTCAGCAAAACTGATTAATCTTAATTGGATAATCTTCTTGTATCATTCTTTTTTTCATGCATTTTAGTTGCCACTTCAGTGTTTGATAACATTATTAACTTACAGTATTAATAACTCATTTAAATAATGAAGTATAAATATAAATATAATCTGCTTCTTGTGGTATTCTTTTTCCAAGATGAATATAATTTTCTGCATGCATTATAGTTAGTTACCACTTCAAAGGTTGATTGCATTTTGTAAACTTATAGTAACCTGTTTAATAATCAACTATATGATTGTGGGTCTATCAACACTTTTAAGAGAAAAAAATATGAAATGAGCTTCTCCACATGAAATTAGCTTACGAATAAACTAATTTATATAACCTCTCTCGTTATCTTCTTTAAAAGATGATTTTTAACTCATGCATAAACTAACTTTAGCTTATGGAGAGTTTTATTTCATCTTTCCTTCTTATTTTATTCTCCTGTAAGTGCTTATGGAGAAATTTACCCAAACCAGCCCTATGATTTGCAAGTTCCTTCCTGATGGATTATTTCTTGCATTGATCTAATTTTCTGACTTCTTATACCCAAACCAGGTCTACTTTTTTTAATTGCTTAAATTATGATATTCTAAAGCTTGTGCAAGTAGCAGATTAGTTATAGATATTGAAATGTAAAGTTATGAGTTATATTTAAGCATGGAGAAATACATCTTGATAAATTATAACAGTTGAAAACATGTTCCACACGCATGGTTATCACAGCTTATGTATATCCACAAATGATTTCCCTTCTATGTACGATTCTCTATTACACAAAAAATACACACAATCTGTCTTCAATCTCATTAGTCTTTTAAAATTGGTGTTCTTTAAATAGAACTTTTGTGGATGTACTTTTTATATGGTTGCAGGGATGGTTGGCAGGACTGAAGACAGATGATGATGCTCATCAATTACCCACCATTGCGATAGTGGCATCATATGACACCTTTGGGGCTGCTCCTGTATGTTTATGAATTTTACCTATAAAGCCAAACTGTTCGAAATCATATGATTATTATGTTAAAATATCTGTAATTGCAGGCATTATCAGTGGGAAGCGATAGTAATGGAAGTGGCATTGTGGCTCTTCTTGAAATAGCTAGGCTGTTTTCTCTCTTGTATTCTAATCCAAAGACAAGAGGACAATACAATCTGCTGTTTGGGCTAACATCTGGTGGGCCTTACAACTACAATGGAACTCGGAAGGTGATATATCATATTTGAGAGTTCATTTATTTGCTGACAGTTCTGTAACACGTGATCAACCTCCCCTTCTGTTATGGATTTGTTACATAATTCTACGTTTTTTCAGTGGCTTCGGAGCTTTGATCAACGTATGCGTGAGAGCATTGACTATGCTATTTGCTTAGATAGTATTGGCTCTTGGGAAAATGAATTGTGGATTCATGTGTCTAAGCCCCCAGAAAATGCCTTCATTAAGAAAATTGTGGAAGTAAGTGAATGGTCACAGTGGCGCAGGCTTTACTATAATGGATTGACTTGCAGTTTTATCTTTTTGATTTCTAATGGAAAATATTGGTGTAGGATTTTTCAAGTGTTGCAGAAGAATTAGGCTTTAAAGTGAATTTGAAGCATAAGAAAATAAACATTTCCAATCCTCGAGTAAGTGATACATTCTCAGTGTTCTGTTTCACTTGCCTAGATCTTTGGTAATTTATACTTAGCTTTTGCTCAATCTCAATTTGATTGTATGTATTTTCAGACAATTGCCTTCGGCACATTATTTTAGTACAGTGGCACTACCATACCATGTACAATCACCTTATATATGGTTTACATGTTTATAAAAAAAGGTCTGGAAACTAAGATGTATCTGTTCTTCTAATTTTCATTTTAATCTGATGTCAAACCATTGTATTTTATTTCTTAGCTTTCCTATTGAACCACACTTACTGCTCCTAATCATCTTAGTGCTTCATATCTGGATGAAATATTTCCTGATAGGAAGCACATGCTTCCTGCATTTTGTCTAAATGCTACTTCTAATATTAGTTATTAAAGATGGTCATCTGCTGTAGGTAGCTTGGGAGCATGAACAGTTTTCAAGGCTGAGAGTTACTGCTGCCACTCTATCTGGACTCTCTACAGCACCTGAATTGCTAGAAAAGACTGGTGGTTTGGTTGACGGCAGGTTCATATCTAGACCTAAATGCCAGAATTTTATTATTTCTGTAATTTTTTGCTGACTGAGCTTCTGCAGGCATTTTGTTAATGAAGCGACTATTGTCAGAAGTGTGAAATTAATTGCTGAAAGTCTTGCGGTAAGACTAAGTTTACCTCAAAAAACTAGAAGTCAATGTACATTCCCCCTCCCGAAAAAAAATATTAGGAATCTAACCTATCAATGTACTTGTAATTAATTTTCCTTCCAATCATTTGGCATAAGAAGAATCACAAGGGAATGTTTTGTTTGTTTGTTTGTCCTGGGCACTAGTTCTTAATATACTTGGAAAATCTAGTATTATTCATCATATTTGTTGTAGTGAGTGTGCATTTCTATTAATTTCAAAACTAATATTTTTTATGATTTTGTGCATAATGTTTCATGTGAATTTGTTTGGTAGATATTTGTTTATATGCACTTGGTCATTTGCATCTGCTGATGCTTCTATTGGGACCATTTGACTTCCTGCATGGTGACATTACTTTGCTTCATTATATGGTTAAGAAAAACATACTGAGCCAGAATAATTTTACTCAGTTATTTACCCTTGGATGAATATGTGGCCCTTCCACTTCGTCTTATCCAACAAACCCCCTTGAATCGAGCTAATTAATGCCTGTTTAGCACTGTGCATGTGGATGAAACTCTTCCATTAATGACGTGCTGTTTATTGCGCATAATATCATTTTGCATTAAAAGTTTGTGATGAGATTTTGCTTAGTTAATTCCTTGGATTTGCAAAGTTTACACTCTAGTGTAGTTTGATTCATTCAAACTTACAAAACTAATCACTCTTGGCACAGATTTTGCTTCCTTTATCCTTCCATCCTGGATTCAAGTGTTCCACCTTATCTTTCATTGTCCATCTTTTAAGTAAAGGCATGAAGTTTGTAAATTTGAACATTGTTGGATTGATATTTGTTTTAATTATATAGGAATTGTGACAATGTCAGTTGTACATATGAAAGATGGTGTTTAGTATCATAAAAATATTTTTTGAAATTCGAAGTGCTCATTTCATTGACATTTTGGGTAATCCTTACTGAAAGATAATCCTTGATTTTGTGTGAACCTATTATTTGTCAATTTTCTTTTTTTAATTATTGCGTTTAAACCTACTGTCAAATTATAGTTCAAAATAAGAGCTCTAAACATAAAATTAAGTTACTTTTTCTAAAGAGATTTTCAGAAAATATGTCTGGTCTACGTGTACCTTTCAAGAATAAAAACATAAAAAAGGGTCAAACACTGCCTTTGTTGATTATTGCAAACTGGCTTGATCAGCGAGACTAAAGCTAGATTATTTAATAGATGCTCTTTGAATGATCCTCTTAAAGAATTTGCCCAGTAATAAAAGTCACGTTAGACATGCATTTGATTCTCAGTATCTTTTTTTTTTATGAGAAGCCAACTTTGTTGTTTTAAACAGTCTTCTGTTCTACTTTTTGCAGAGGCATATTTATGGACATCAAGGAAAGAACATTCAAATATTTGCTGACAACACTAACTTGGCTGTTAATCCTTCTTATGTTCGATCATGGTTAGATGTTTTGTCCCAAACACCTCGAGTAGCTCCATTTCTCTCTAAAGATGATCCTTTTGTCATGGCACTAAGAAAGGTATTGTTGCATGCTTCTACTTTTGTTTATTTTGTGGAAGTGCCATTGTGACGCATAATTTTTTATCTTTTTTCAAGTTAAAGGATCACCCCTAATACTATGGTTTCGATGTGGATCAGCTGAGTGAATCTCTGTAGCTTAAGAAGCACAGATATGACACGAGACACCAATATGACATGATACAGATGTGATAAATTTATAAATAATGATGAAGATACAACAAGACTACAATAGAACATACAAAATTAGTCTAAAATTAATGTAAATAAAAAAAATCTTAAATCACAAGAAATAATTCATGTTCTAAAAATATGAGCTACATTGTAAATATAGTAAAATGCTTTTTGATTTATATAATTATCACGGTGTTTCAATTTGTATTGATGTAAAATAAAATAATAAGAAAACAACTGCAATTATTACAAGCGTCCTTGCAATGTCCAACATGACGTATACAGTGAGAACAGTAAACACAGATTGTCGGCAATTTAATTTGTGGCAATATTCAAATGTATGCAGTTTTAATTTGGGTTGATAAGGGAGATTACATATGCCAATATTGTATAATGTTTCTGGAGAAAAAAGGCCTAAAATTTACTTGTTTTTTACTAGAAAGTTATAACGAAACTGGATTCGAGTTAAGTTCAGGCTGCTTATTCCTCAATTCTCGATACCTGGAGTTTCACTCCTGTACTTACCTAGTGTTTTTTATACACGTATATAGGAATTAGAAGATCACACTGACGAGGTAAATCTGCATAGAGATGTGCTAGAGGGGGTGTTTACTTTCTATGATTCAACCAGGGCAAAGCTGAATATATATCAGGTATTTGAAGTTATTTTCTTTGCACCATGTTCTGTATATAAAGCTTGGCAGTTTGAGCAGCTGAATCTACCTAATGAATCATTGATAGAGTCCTGCTTCTTAGACGATCTTATCTTCAGTCCCGAGCCCTGACCATGTTTGTAATTTAGTTTTTTTCAATTTTTTGAGGGCGCAACATTCTTTTGGTTATTTGACTGACCTGTTTGCCCATATTTGTTTTGAAAGACATCTTTTCCTGATTAAAAGGAGGGAATTTTCACCATAAACAAATTCTATAATATTTTTCCAATAAATGCATGTTTGGTTGCTATTCTTAGGAAATAAGTCTATTCAAAATTTCTTTGAAGAAGCTTGTCCAAGAAATTCTTTAATGCTACAAAATAAGTTAAATCCAAACATGCTCTGAAGTATTTAACTTTTAGCTTTGGAGTTTCATGTTGCCCTGAAAGAAATTGTTGTGGTTTTACAGGTTGCAAGTGTGACATTTGACTTGCTGTTGCTTCTAGTATTGGGATCGTATTTAATTGTGCTCTTCTGTTTCTTGGTCATCACCACTAGGGTATCTTTTTATTATCTATCTTTAATCCTTTTGCAAAATTTTAGGTATCCAATTTGTATGGACTCAATCTAACTGATGGTGTTTGACAGGGTCTTGATGATCTAATCAGTCTATTTCGGCGGCCTCCATCTCGAAAAGTGAAAACTGCATAGTGAGTAGCTGGCAGGATTTTGCCTACGTTGTTCTCAATATTTAAATAGTATCTTAGGATGCCAGTTTCTAATGAAAAGTTCTGTAGCGGATTTTTTTCCTGATTGCCTGAAGTTGGTTGCTTTAGTGGTTAAAAACAGTAAGATATTGGCTGTGCGAAGTTAACAACCCCAAAATTTTGATATTTTTTCGCCCCTTTTCCTTTGGCGCATTTTTGTAGTGTAAAAATTGTTTACTAATTTATGCCTTGTTAACAGAAAGGTTATCCGGGTTGTTATAAACAAGGCTTATTCACGTTACTTTGTTTCGGCTCAATAAAGGATCCATTTGGTTATAATTTTTCAAATATAACTTAACTGCTTGCTTAAGTAAATTCATATTGCATAAGGTTGCAATTGGAAAGACCTACTAAACTAAATTAATCTGTTCGGATCGTGTAACCTGTCACCTTGCTAAATGATCACGTATTTACGTTTTTAAAGTGAGGATTTGTTTGAGGAATTTGAAAAGTTAATCTATATCTTTTACTAAAATGGGGGTAATTGAATTGGGGAAAGTCTTTACAACTTTATGGAAGCCTGGAGTTGAGGAGGGTGGTACATAAAATAAGAAATTCTGGTGGTGAAATGAAGATATTGCAAGACATGGTAACACGCAAAAGGAATTTTCTAAGCCTTTTATATGTTGAAAAGTAGAGTAGGTATCAAAATGCTAGAAATAAGAAAAGAAAAACAGTGAATGAAACATGATTAGAAGTCTGAATACAAAATATCTCGGAGAGCAAAAGTTATAAGAGAAAAAAAGGCAAGATCTTGATGAAGTTTTTTTTTTATCTGCTAGATGCAGTAAGGTGCTTTAAGGATGAAGAAGGAGAAAACTTTGAACATAATCATGATATTAAATAATGGTTGAAAAATACTTTTTAAACTTTTCAATGAGGTGCAAAGGTTGAAAGAAAGCGTAAATTTTGGATTAAAGAGGTAAAAAGGACTTTTAGGAGAACACGAATAAAGGTTAATTGGTATAGTTATAACAAATGTATAATGCTAGAGGCTGTGCATGTCGGGGGTAAAAAAATTGGACAAGTTCTCTTTTTACCTCCATTGGTTCATCCTCCATCTCCATATATTTTTTAAATATCAAATCTACCATTAGTTTAAGATTTTGGATTGTTCAATTCAGTATTCATTTAAAAAAATATTCATTCGATCATTTACTTAGCAGTTTGATAGGAACATTAAAATGCTTCTTTATCTTCTTAAATTCCAAATCACATGACAGGCACTGGCATCTGCTCAATATTTTGCACCTCCTCTTTCTTCACACAAATTGCAAATCGCAAATCCAATTTCAATCGTCACCTTTCTTTTTTGAAATGGTCAATTCAAAATCTCAAACCGGATTTAAGATTGCGTACCAATTTGTGTTTTAAATTTACAAATCGGAATGTACACAATATACATTCCAGAAATTCCAGATCCAGTTCGAGGTTCTGATGTGGTTAATCCAATATTCATTTTTTTTATATTTAAAAATTATATGAAGGTGGATGAAGAAGTAATGGAGGTGCATCACAAGTAACATATCTAATACCCAAACATAATAAACAAGTTGATTGTGGAAACGCAAATTATCTGTACAATATATATTCCATTTGTTTGAACGGAAATGATAGTATATTAAGTCTTTCTCGAAAATGGAAAAAATAGAAGTGATTATAATTTTTCCATCAATAATTTTTGTATCTTCTATGTTAACGAATTATCTTCTATATCATTCATCCAAGAAACACATTTTCTTTAACATTAGCAACACCTTAATTTACTAAATATATTAAACAAATGCAACCGGTTTACTTTTTATCATGTAATGCTTATTATGTCATGTTTACTTTTCAATTAGGGTGAATTTTCTATCTACACCATTTACACTTTTATTTTCCTAATTAACATCTTTTTGTTTTTATTTTTCTATCTAGTATCCTTTTGTTTTTATTTCCTATCTAGCACCCTTTTATTTTTCTATCTAGCACCATTTCAAAAATAAATTAAAAAATAATAAATTAATTTTTTTTTATAATTTTAATTTTGAATGCATTAAAAAATAAATATTTTTAATGTTTAAAATAGTTAGAAATATAATTAAT
>Ga0123341_1004824_pt1 | contig 11918 bp, 7 predicted proteins | sample Turbeapinknodule_FD_89959 | JGI IMG/M metagenome (GOLD analysis project Ga0123341, IMG submission 89959) | Root nodule microbial communities of legume samples collected from Mexico - Turtle bean Mexico pink nodule | ecosystem: Host-associated > Plants > Roots > Nodule | place: Mexico: Nepantla... | reverse complement strand
CAAGATCTTTTTTCTTTTATCAAGGCAATAGGTAAATCATTTAGGTTAGGTTCAAAAGCAGTATTTAAGGTGTCCTCAAGAGTCTCACTGGTATGAGTTCTTACCTCCGGTTCGGAAAATTGAAGTTTTTGTTCGACCAGGACGGGGTTCTTGTTGCCTTTAGTTGGTATTGTTTCCCAAAATATTTGTCCTCATTATTCTTCTTTGGTAATAATGTTGGAGCAGGGTCTTTGTCATCCTCCCTAAGAGTGAAATCCTATAACAAAGGAAAATGTGACAACTCAAGGACCTCAGTTTCTTGAATACTCCCCCCTGAAGCTGGGAATTAGGAAAGAAGGACTTTGTTTCATGAAAGGTGACATCCTTGGTAACATAAACTTTACGACCTTGAGGGTGATAACATTTGTACCCCTTTTTGTTGGGGGCATAACCAATGAAGAAACATTTGATGGCGTGAGGATCTTAATTACCCCAATAAAGACTATGAACATGGACAAAAGCAGGACAACCAAAGATACAACTCTGAAGACTAGTCAAAAAAGGAATAGAAGGATTGAATGTGGTCATAAGTTGAACATAATTAACACCCTCTAGAACCCGAGAGGGTAATCTATTAATAAAATAAGTGGCAGTCAAGATTGTTTTCCCTCCAATAATATCTAGGAATAGACGTTTGGAAGAGTAGAGCTCTAGTAACCCAAGGAGATGACGACTTTTACTTTTTGCAACTCCATTTTATTGAGATGTATTCACGCAAGTTAATTCATGAAAAACTTCATTTTCCTCAAGGAACTTGGAAAGATTTTGGTTCACATATTCTCTTTCATTATCATAACGCAATCTCTTAATTGGTCTTCCAAATTGTGTTTGAACCATGCAGTAAATATTGACAAACAAGTGAAAAACGTTGGACTTATCTATCATGAGGAATATCCAGGTAACCCGAGTGCAATCATCAATAAATGAAACAAACTATTTTGCACCTAAGATATTAGGAATAAGTAAAGGTCCTTATACATCTGAATGAATAAGATCAAAAGGTTTAGAACTTATATTACTATTGGGAAAAAAAGTTGGTAGATGATGTTTAACAAACTCACAAACATCACAATGAAAAGACTCAACAGACACTTTTGTAAATAAAACAAGAAATAAGGACTTTAGGGTACTAAATGAAGGATGACCAAGACGTTTGTGTTGAAGCCATATTTGAGACAATGACCAAGATTCAAGGTCTTGCTGAAGATTATAAGTGTGTGCTTGCAGTCTAGCACACTTTTTATTTTCTTCCTGTTGTAAGTAATATAACCCGCCCTGCTCTTTAGCAATTCCAATCCTCCTCCCCGTGGCGAGATCTTGAAAAACACAATGGGAATGAAAAAATATCACTGCACAATTTAAATCTTGGGTAACCTTTTGAATAAACAAGAGGTTATTAGATAGTTTGGGAACATGAATCACATTTTTTAAAGGAAATGAAGATTGAAGGTGGATGTTACCACAACCAGTAAGGGGGATATTGGAACAATTAGCAATAGTAATATGTTGGTTACCAGATAAAGCAGTGTAGGATGAAAAATAAGACAAATAAAGTGTCATATGGTTAGTAGCACCAAAGTCTATAATCCAGATATTTTCAGTACTAGAAGCATTAAAGGATAAGAAACTAGAACTCTTACCACTCATTGTTAAGGAACAATAGCTAGATGTCTTAATCAGGGAGTCCACGAGAGCTCAGAACCGATTGAGTTTTGCATATTGGCAAAATCTGGTCCGGTTCACAAAATTAATTGGAATTTTTTTCTAGTGGTGACGGTCAACACGATGTCAACGTTCAACTATGGTCAACAAAGGTGGGCAGTGGTCAGCAATCAATGGTGCAATGTGACAGTCAACAAAAAAAAAGGGATGGAACAATGAAGGCTGCCTGGAAAAAATGTAAAAGTTAAAACAAAGTTGCAGCATTGAAGGCTGCCTAGAAAACAAGATTGTAGCAATGAAGGTTGCACAAAAGAAATGCAGAAGCAGAGTCTCCCAAGATCAATAGCTTTGATACCAAGTTGAAAGAAGAAGATTGAATATATTTCTGAATGTGTTTACAAATGTGATTACAGTATAAATTTATAGACTATTTACAACCTAATTAAGGAAAAAAATAATAGGTAATTAAAGTTATACAAATCAAATCAAATCACCAAAAGATATCAAATTTGTCCTAATAAATAGAAAACAGAATTTTGACTAATTATAGAATTGTTATCTCCTAATTATGTAACAATCATATATGTGCAAGACCTAAATAACCAAAAAAAACTTGAAAAAAAAAACATGAACGGGGATGTCAGACGATATCTTCGCTTGAGCAAACACAATACCACTAAGCAAGAGACATCAGACGAAGTACTCACTAGAGTCACTCAAACAAAACAAAATTTGCTTAAGCGAGGGTATTAGATGAAGCACTGATGACACTTTAATTCGAAGAGTATATTGAGTCTGAAGTAATAATTTGTTCCTAAGGACGAATATCGAACCCACAAGGAATAGTTCTAAAATCTCAAGTATAATATTCACTAAATATAAAAAAAAAATGTGTCAAAGTTTGTTTAAAATTGTTGGTATCAGGATATTATGCAAGAAATTTAAATAAAACAAGTAAATGATTTAGATGATTCAATTGAGAAAATATGAATTGAGGTTAATCTTTCTCACCCATCTGTATTTTCAACGAATAAAAACATATAACATTCCATCTTGATTGACATTGATACACATATAAAAATCCTTCATATTGATTCCTCGCATACAAAATTATTAAGATTGCTTCATTTGATCCTTGTCTGAACATAGAAATATCAAACTTTGCTTTCATGTAGCATGGTAGTGGAAAAAGTCTTTGTAAAAATTTCTCCTCTACATATTTCCAACTTGTGAGGCTTTGATTTGGATTGGATTTGAGTCATTCCTTAAATTTTCCCACCAATGAAAAAGGAAACAAACTCAAATAAACAAATTCAATATCACCTGATTGAAAGCCCATTATTTCCACCAATTTATAAAATGTAGAAAAATGTGTATATGGATCCTCATGGTCCATTGCTGTAAATTGATGGGTACTAATTAGACTGAGGAATGCAGGTTTCATTTCTAAGGCCTTAGTGGTAGCAGGTATTGCAATACTAGAAATGCCTTGGTCCCTGCTGCATAGCATAATCTCCAAGTGTTCTTTTGGGTTCTGGTGGTTGTTCTTCAACCATGTTGTTTTCTTCCTAGCAAATTTTAATGTGAAGGTTAGAAGTGGTTGAAGATTTTTCTCTAATTTTTTCTTGTTTTTGTTTTCCTTTTTAACCTTGTTCTTCCAAGCCGCATTTTAAATTTTCGATTCAAATTGCAATTGATCTTTAAAAATTTGGCCTCTTAATATCATATAAGACAATTTACTCGAGGAATAGTACAAAGAGTAACTAGCAATAAAAATTTATAAAATACAAAATTAAAACAAATTTGAAATAAATGAAAAATAAAAACACTAGACAATTAAAATATTCACAATATTAAATTAGAACTGTTCCCCGACAACGATGCCAAAAACTTGATGACTCTTTAATTTGGCAAGTGTACCGAGTCAGAAGTAATAATTTGTGCCTAAGGACGGATATCGATCCCACAAGGAACAATTTTAAAATCTCAAGTATAATATTCACTAAATATAAAAGATATGACAAAGTTTGTTTAAAAGGTTGTTGGTATCATGAATTTATGTAAGAAATTTAAATAAAAACAAAGTAAATGATTTAGATGATAAAATTGAGAAAATTGGAATTGGGGTTAATCATTTTCATTCGTTTGTATATTCAATGAATAAAAACATATAACATGTCATCTTGATTGGCATTGATGCACATATAAAACTCATTCATATTGATTCCTTGCATACAAAATTATTAAGATTGTCTCCTAAATATCAATTCCTTACATACTTATAAAAACTTTCTTATACAAACAAATGTTATAAAGCAATTAACATTTCAAATATATTCCTAACATTCAAATATGTTAAGCATTATCATTTACATCACATGCTTAAAAGTACTTTTCAGTCAAATTTAAGGATCAAAATCATGAATAAAGATTCAAATTTTAAGAATAAAATGATAATATCAATCTCAATCAAGAATAGAATATTATAAATAAATATCACCTCAATATATAAGAGTTTGAACATATTACTTCTATTTTCTGAGGGAAGACTTAGTAACTCATATTGACCATTACAATCATGGAAAGCAAGAAAAGAAGATTCAGGGTTTCCCCTTGACGAGTGCTTCCTTCAGGGTTTTCTATCTCTGATTATCCTCCCTCTCATATATAGATTCCTTACGCCTTCTATTTAACCTAATTTGATGTAGTTTAAGTGACATGTCGCTTAAGCGAGATATTACTTGCTTAAGTGAGTTTTACGAGAAAAAGCTCAACTTCACTGGAGTGAACTCGCTTAAGCAAGCCTTGGGCGAGTCTTGGGTGAGTTTGCTCCAAAAAACAAGTTTTCCTCTGGAGTGATCTTGCTTGGGCGAGTTTTTAATGCTCCAACTTTGTCTTTTCATCTTGTCTTTAACTTGTTCATTCTCATTTAGTCATTTATCTCCATCTTCCCTTAGATTTATGAAATTAACACAAACTTGGAAAAAATCATTCTTATTCATCTCATAATCCAAAAATGTGTAAAAAAACTCAAATTCTTAAATTAAAGGTTGGATTGTAACTCTATTATCAATTAAAGTTCATAAGTGTCTATCTTTTTTTTTATGAAATATCACTAATTTATGGCATTTATCAAGCATTCGCTAGAGTTACTCAAACAAAACCTCCGCTCAAGCTCCTTAGAATCACTTAAGCAAGACTATCACATGAAGCACTCATTGGAGTGAATCAAATGAACCCTCTACTCAAGCACCTCAAAATTCTTGAGAGAGGTATCAATTAAAATACTCACTAGAGTGACTCAAATAACACATCGGCTTAAGCGTTTTAGAATTCACTTGAGCAAGGGTACGAAACACTCACTAGAATGACTTAGACGAAACCTCTGCTTTAGCACCTCAAAATATGAAAGGATAAACTAGTCAAACAAAAATCAAACCAGTCATACCATTTTTAAATCATTTCTTGAAATTATCTTAAAAAAACAATCAAACAAAAAAAAAATGAGAAATAACATATAATCTTTATAACAGTAGTAATTAAAGGAAATGATTGTCAACTAACTAAAAAAAAAAAACTTATTTGGTTCATATTCGTATGAACAAAAGAGAATGCAAAAAGAATAAAGAATAATATCCTCTAATCCTATAATAAGAACAAAAGGGAAAACATTAAACAACTAACTTTTTTTGCATCCTAGTCCTTGAGGGGTCCAACCCCTTTGTGAGGAATTTTTTGCCTTACCAAATATTACTTATACTTGTGTTTTCGCCAGTGTTTTTATGAAAAGTATTTAAGAATACAAAAATAAGTTTCACTTTTGTGCCCATCAACATCAATTTGATATGTTTTAGTGATTATACATTATATCTTAAAAAGTGTTATAAGTTTGTCAACATTTTAGTCATCTTAAATCTTACATCAAATTAAATAAATCTTACATAAGTTAAATGCATACACGTTAGAAGCCGTGGAGGGTAATTGCAACAATAAACTAAATACTTATTATCAGTAATTTTCTAATCGAAAACACAAAAGAAAAATCTTTGACTTTTGGATCAAGATTCAAGAACGACTCCAAAAGAAAAAGTGCACGGAATAATCTTTTTATAGATGAAAAAATAAAATAAGAGAACGCATTGTCCAAAACTGCATAATTTTCTTTCAGCGTTCATTCTTTCTGGGAAAAAACAAAGCACAGTTAAATTCAATTTAATTAGAAAATGGAAAAACATAACTTGATTTTCTCTGTTCAATCAGAAAGTAAAAAAGAAAAAAGAAAATGTAAAAGCTGATTGGAGGAAGAAACAAATAAGCAGAGAGAGAAAGAGAGAGAAATGGTTCTGCTGTCTCTATTGGCTTTCAACTTTCCCCAGAAGTTACTATCTCTCTTTTTTTCTGTTCTTTTACCTAAGATGAATTAAGGGTCAAATTGAATCAATCACACAGACCCACTTTTTAATTTTGTATTTTCTTTTGATTTCTCTGAAATGGGTCTCATTTTTCTGAGAACCCAGTGAAAAGTTTGTACCTTTGACTCCAAAACTTGCAGAGAAGAGGGAGATTCACCACAATTCCTCACAACCATGGAAGGTATTGTGTTATCAGAGATTTGAGTTTTTTTATGTGATTTTTTTTTTCAAAATTGTTTCTAATTCAGGTATTGAATGGCTTGGTTGGAATCTAGGTCCTGGGTGGTTGTTGTTTTGATGGTTATTATGACATCAAGGTCTTGAATTTGGGGTCATTGGGCTCTGGGATAGTTTATCAAAGTGAAGGGAAATTGGGATTTGGTTGAATTTCTGTCATAATTTGGAATTAAATATTTGATTTGTGTAATAAGGAACGGTTTTAGTTTTCTTTGTTAATGTCATGAAATGATGCCTACGGTTGGATCTACTTTTTGTATTGCATGCTTTGTTCCTTTGCAAAATTCTGGTAATTTTGCAACTTTATTTTCTGTTTTTTAAAGCTTTTTTTTATAATTTTCTTTAAATCTTAAGCTTTATTGTATAATAATATTCAAGTATGAAGCATGTATATTAACTTACACAGGACCTGAGCTCTTAATTTTTAAAAAGCATTTTGTTGACAAAATTGTGAGGATAGGAAGAAAGGGCTGATTATGATCTGTTTCTATATTTTTTATGCACAGAAACCCTTTTTTCTTGGCAGTTAGGAATGAAATTCATTAACTACATGCTCCTAGTGATCTTGTGTAACAACCTCTTGAAATTCAAACCTCTTCTTCTTTTTGGAATCATTTGATGAAAACAAGAATCTTTCCTCTCAGATTCAAGGAAAGCAGTTTTTTCACTCTTGGGAAAATTTCCAATCTTAAACTTGATTTCAATTGGTCTTACATACGTCCTTCTTCATATACTCATTGCTGTTAAGCATGTAGCTGTATGTTTGATTTCATAACATTTTTATCAATTGAAGTGGATGGTATGACATATAAGATTCTTCTTTTTTGTTGTTGGTATTTTTTATTGCAAAGTGTTGTTATTTTTTCCATCTTAACTCATGTGCTTCTGCTTTTCTGTTGGTACTCAGAAGCAACTGAGATGCAATCAGAAGAGAATAAATTGTCAATGGAGAAAAATAAGAAAAGAAGACTCAAAACACCTGCCCAGCTCACGGCATTGGAAATTTTTTATAATGGTAGGTTAACATCTTTTGTCATATGGGTGTTGATGCATCTTGCTGAGTGATGATTCTTTAGAATTTCCCTTTTCACTTTCTTTTTTCAGATCACAAATATCCCACGGAGGAAATGAAATCAGAACTTGCTGAAGAGTTGGAGTTGACAGAAAAGCAAATATCTGGATGGTTTTGCCACAGAAGATTGAAAGATAAAAAGTTGTTGAATGATGAAGTAGGTGCTAATGGACGACAAGATCGTTCAAGTGGTGTTATCCAGGATCGTGGCAGCGGTCTAGTGCAGGATTCGTGTGGAAGCACTAAACATGGTGATTATAGGTATCTGGATCCCAAAGAGGTTGAGAGTCATGGCCTCTATAACCATGAATTTTCAGCTGCAGATATGACCTATCACAGGAATCATCATTATACAGAAAATGATAGTGCAACAGACAACACATCATCTGAGAGTTGCTCATCTTTGCAAGACCCATTGCTTCCTCAAGGACAGGATCCATATGATATGGAGCCTTCTAGTCATTTGATGCCTAACAGGTCTCTTCCGCCCCTAAATCCCAAGGGTGCAAATAATATGGGATATAAACCTTCAGGATATTTAAAAGTGAAGGGAGAGATAGAACATGTTGCTATTACTGCTGTCAAAAAGCAGTTAGGAAATCATTTTCAGGAAGATGGACCTTTACTTAGTGTTGAATTTGACACAGTTCCTCCTGGGGCATTTGAAGGCCAACTTACAGATCTAGCTAATGGTAGGTTGTGTTGTACTATATGTATTCAGTTATCACATTTTTTCAACTCTCACTAGGTTTGCAAGGCTAAAATTGTTTTTTGTTGAAACCATATAATTGCTGCTTTGGGTTAATGGAATATTGTTGCTCACAAAAGACAGTGGAAAATATATTTGGCACACATCACATTGTTTTCCTTCTTAGGAACTGGTAGCTTTAAGTACGTTCTTTCTTTGAATAGAAAATAAAATATACAAGCCCGTGGTTATTTGTGGTGCATTATGATTTGGATGTTTTAGATGTTTTGGAGAACTTTCAAGTGATGCCTTCTTAAATGAATATTGAAAGGTTCAATTGCAATTAATCTGATCAGATTGGCTGTGGTCTACAATAATTTTCAACATGTGTCTGAAGATTGCTAGTTGACATTAGATCTTGTATATCAGAAGCTTTATGTCACAATTCATTAGCCAATGTCTTTTAAAATTTGAGGTCTTGAATGAATGTTAGCACCTACTTCTTTGAAGTTTAGAATACAAATGGTTTATAAAATTATATTTTCAAATGGGTTGCAAGGGCTGAGGACAAAGAATAAAAGCTAAGAGCTCAAACTGCTTTATTAATTGATGCATTTGGATTTTCTTTAGAAAGATATGCCTTAGAAATTGTTTTGTTTTGGTAAATCATGCTCATATGGAAGGAGTTGAGGCTCTAGTTCTTCTTAAAGTTGAAAACTTGTTACCAGCAATGAATGCCTTCCTTTGGGAAGTGCATATGATACGACTTTTGTGTACTCATCTTTGTGCAATATGCTTTTTTTTCTGGTTCTGGTGAGGAGAGTTCATGATCTTTGAACGTTTTACTTTAATAGATTTATCTCAGCTTATGTGTCAAGGTTTGTTGTCTTCATTCTGCTGACTCTCATAACTCTAAATCTAGTTTCTGCTTGCATATGGTCATTTGAAGAATAGATTGAGAATCTTACCCTTCTAATCTGGTGAATCCTTGACAGAAGGATACTATGCTGCAAATTCTGCTCTTCCAAATTCACCAGAAGTCTCTGCTGCGAAAAAGCTATCCAGTAGCTCTGTAAGCTGAACTTTTGAATGCATTCATCTTCTGTTTTGATTATTCTAGTAGAGCATGATCTGTTTAAATTATAAGATACATGCTTCATAAATTGAGCATTTACTTGACTTTTAATGTTAAATCTTACAAGCCTAGGGTGAGTGGTGTTTTCTTTAAAGTCAGTGCTTAATTGTTAATGCCTGGTCTCTCACTTTCTTTTCCTTGTGTGTTGGCAGAGATATGATTCGTATTTTACCAAATTAAGGTTCCAAGATTCACATATGGAAGGAGGTGACTTTGGTTCTTTGCATGGTCCTGATTTCCAGGATAAGAAACCCCACAAGCATATAAATCAAAGACCAACTTTTCACAGTTTTACCAATCATTTTTCTCACAAGAACTCTTCCCTGGATTTCTATGTAGACTCTACTGGGGAAGCATCTGCTTATAATGGTGCTAAAAAACATAGAATGGGTACTAAGCATGGTTTTGAGGGGATGAGGTCAGACTCTGCTTCCAACCCTAGTGACCACTATGAAGAGAATACCCTTGCAGTTAAGCAGATAGATTCACTGTTACATCTCTACGATAACATCAATCTGAAGAATGTACAAAAGAATGAATATGTAAAATCTAAGCCTTCAAATTCAATACATAAGTCTCAAATTTACTTGAATGCTGAAGAAAAAGAGCTTACCAAAAGGATGGCCAAGGTCCGTGAGTACACTTGCATTTCTTTGTGTGTTTTGCATGCAGTCATCAATTTGTTTTGCTTTCAAATGACTTAACATTCTTGTTTGGTTGCATTTGTTGCAGGAAGAGAAGTTTAATGGCGATAGAAAGTTAAAAAGACATTATCATGATCCAGATGGAATTAGGGTGCTTTCAAATGAAAAGATGGTGAGTTTTAGTTGCATTGCATAAACTTCCTGCATCTGTGGTTTTTTGTAACATGATTTTCTAGTCAACTCACTCCCCTTATTCTTTCATTGTGCATAGGATATTTTTCTTTACTATGTGTCCTTATCCTTTTCTACATTAACATCATAGGTTGCAAAGCGAGCTAAAGTTGACCCATTTGAACAATATGATGTTAAACAAACACCTATTTCTGACCTGGAACCAAGAAAAAATCAAAGGTGGCCGTTTATATCTTTTTTATTTTCTCTTTTTTCCTGATTACTTGCTTCTCCTGGTCCTCCTGAAATTCTGTGAGCTTATGTTCCTGAAATTTTGTAAGTAGATTACTTAGAAGTATTTATATTCACAATTTAAATATTAGAGTTTTTGGTCGGAGGTGAGAAGAATAACTTTTGCTCATGTTTGGTTCAACATTTTTCTGAGAAGTAATCGTTTATTTTTTAAATTATCTTTTAGGAACAAACAGCTTCTAAAAGTGTAAATAAGATGTAATTTGAGTCCTACACCCCAAGATCAATTCTACCCTGCTTAAAAGTTAAAAAATTTCACTTCTCCCAAAATCAATTCTTATCACCACAGATTTGAAAATCACTAAAGAAGAATTTAAGAAGTGGAAAGAAATGGTTATTGAAGAACTATTGAAATTTTAATTTGTTAATTAATGGTAAAATTAGCCATACACTTAGCCCCATTCCTTCCCTTTTCACTGAACTGGATATGAGTTTAACACATTAATCTTAAAGTTTATAATAACTTAATCCTTGAAAAGTTTAATCCTACTTGTTATTGACTTATTGAATGTAGAACTCTTCCTAATACCATACATGTTCATGTAGGTCTGCTGCAGAGATGCCATCTAGCTTTAGTGAGGATGAAACTGCTGAAACCAGTTCCTCGGTGGATTAAGTGTTGTTGACAGATATGATATTTGCAGGGTTTCTCTGAGGTACTGGTTTTGTACAGTCTAGAAAGACAGGTTCATTTTGCACAGTAACATCTAGAAAGACACACTAACATGACTAACATGATTTGCTGTTGTGCTTGCCTAGTTGCTTCTGTAAGAACAAAAATCCCCCCACCTACCCCTTTTCTTCAAATTTTGGATGTAAATCTCATTTTCATGCAGCTGTTTGTTTGTGTTAGGTAGGAAGGATCCAAATGCAGTTATAATTATACACAACTTCCTTTCTTAATGGTTTATGGTGTGTTTGGTTCATCATTTCACCTTGATGAAACACCAATCTAATGTGAGAGGAGGATTGATGATCAGAGTGCATTGGAAAGTGAGATTTTTCCTTTCAAAACATGTTAAGGCAAATTCTTCCTGCACCATACCAATTTGAACCTGCACCCTATCACCTTTCAAATTTTCCAAAATTTCTAACTATTCTGGATTTGAAAATCCAGAATTCACAAATATACTTCGAAAATCAAAATCTCATTCCAGAAAAGTAAATCTGCAATGTAAGAAGTACATTTTGGATAAGAAAATCCGAAACACTAAATCTGGAAATCCATTCTAGAAAAAGATTTCTGAAATTCATAAATATATTTGGATCGAAAATCCAAATATGGAAATGTATTCTGGAAATGTATTTTGACTTATTAGCCTCATTTATTTCACATAAAGGGCTTTGTATAAAAGCATTCTTCTTCTTTAAATTCTACATCAGTTTTTTTAAATACAAAAGATTTTTTTATGAATTATATATTGAAAAAAAAATAACATTTAAATTTTAATAAATATAAATAATTAATTAAAAATTATAAAAATATCACATATGAAATATATTTCTTTTTGGTTAAATTATTCATATTATTTTACCCCAATAATAT
>Ga0123341_1004823_pt1 | contig 11918 bp, 8 predicted proteins | sample Turbeapinknodule_FD_89959 | JGI IMG/M metagenome (GOLD analysis project Ga0123341, IMG submission 89959) | Root nodule microbial communities of legume samples collected from Mexico - Turtle bean Mexico pink nodule | ecosystem: Host-associated > Plants > Roots > Nodule | place: Mexico: Nepantla... | reverse complement strand
TTTACGAACCGACCACTTATTAAGCTTGAGGTTCCACGTTTTGATGGTAATGAAGCCATGGGATGGATCTTCAAAATCTCACAATTCTTCGATTACCAAGGGACACCCGACGAGGACCGTATCACAGTGGCATCATTCTACATGGATGGCCCTGCTCTGAGTAGGTTTCAATGGATGTTTCGCAACGGCTTCATCACGTTGTGGCCTAGCTTGCTCCAAGCTCTCGAAACTAGATTTGCGTCGTCGTTCTATGATGACCCCAAAGGAGCCTTGTTCAAACTTACTCAACATGGTATTGTTAACGATTATTTGAATGAGTTTGAACATTTGGCAAATCGCATTGTTGGCCTCGCTCCTTCATTTCTCCTTAGTTGCTTCATCTTCGGGCTCTCACCGGATATTCATAGAGAGGTTCAAGCATTACAACCTTTGTCTCTTCCTCAAGCCATGGCCCTGGCAAAACTCCACGAAGACAAGATTGAGGACCGCCATCGCGATTACAGGGGTAAACTCACTACATATGTGCCTTCCACAACCACCAACACTACCACAACCCCACTTCTCCCCACCCCACCCAAAATCCATTTTTGTAGGTTGAGCCCAGAGGAAAGAGTTGCCCGTAGAGAGAAGGGTCTTTGCTTTAATTGCGACAAAAAATTTGGCCCCAACCATAATTGTAAGGCTCGTTTCTTCCTATTAATCAGTCAGGATGATGATCAATATCCTGACCCCGACCCCTCACCTCCTCTCATCATTGAATACCTCCCTACATACCCTGACAACACGGACGCCCAAATCAGCTTCAACGCTCTTTTGGGTTCCTCTGCACTTGAAGCATTTCGTTTATATGGTCAAATTGGTCAATCTCGCGTTACTATCCTCATCGATGGTGGTAGCATGCACAACTTTGTGCAAACTCGGGTAGCTAAATTCCTTGCACTACCCACAAAAGTTACGCACGGGCTAAAGGTCACGGTAGGCAATGGAACAGTACTAGACTGTTTGCACATGTGTCCTCACACTACTGTGTCTTTTCAAGGGTGCACTTTTGATGTCATGTACTCCCTATTAGTGGTGCAGATATTGTATTGGGGATTCAGTGGCTCAAACGTTTGGGTCCCATCATTACTGATTTTGACACAATGACAATGCAATTTATCAAACACGGGGAGCTCATCCAATTTTGTGCAGATGCTCCTACCAAGCCTGTGGACGCCTCTGCACAACAAGTCAAACGACTCCTTCAAACCAATCCCGCATCTGCATTTTTTCACATTTCAATCATTGAAACCAAATCCCCAAACACTGACCCTACCTCAAACCAACATAGCCCAGAAATAACCTCCCTCTTAACTGCATACCACACCATTTTTCAGACACCTACTCAACTACCTCCTTCCTGCAATATTACCCACAAAATACACTTACTACCCAATTTTAACCCCGTAAATGTGCGACCATATCGCTACCCCCATTTCCAAAAGGGAGAAATAGAGAAACAGGCTGATGAAATGCTATCCTCGGGTATGATTCAACTCAGCCACAACCCATTTTCTTCCCCTGTTTTGCTGGTTAAGAAAAAGGATAAGAGTTGGTGTTTTTGCGTGGACTATTGGGCTTTAAACTTGATCATCATAAAGGATCGTTTTCCAATACCGATAATTGATGAACTTTTAGATGAATTGGCCAATGCCTCTTAATTTGAGGCAAGGTTTTCACCAGATCCTTATGGATGAACACGACATCCCTAAGACAGCTTTCTGCACCCACTAAGGCCACTATGAATATAGGGTCATGCCATTTGGACTTTGTAACGCCCCTTCCACTTTTCAGGCAACCATGAACGAGCTTCTCAAACCATTCCTTCGCATGTTTGCAATTGTGTTATTTGATCACATTCTTGTATATAGCAACTCATTCAAAGAACACATTTCCCACTTGGAGTGTGTTTTTCAGGCACTACGAGATAGGAAATTCTTTCTCAAAAATTCCAAGTACCTTTTTGGTAAACGTCAATTGCAGTATCTCGGCCACACAATGTCCTAAAAGGGTGTGGAACTTGATCCATAAAAAATACAGGCCATGTTGGATTGGCCCGTTCTCTCCACCATTAAGTCCTTGCGAGGATTTCTTGGACTCACAGGTTTTTTCTGCAAATTTATTAAGGGATATGCAACTATTGCTTCACCTCTAACTGCTTTGTTGCATAGGGATTGTTTTCAGTGGAATCCGAATGCACAATTAGCATTTGAACGCCTCAAGAAAGCTATGACAGAGGCCCCGGTTCTTGCTCTTCCCGACTTCACTGTTCCCTTTGTTTTGGAAACCGATGCGTCAGGACTGGCCATGAGGGTTGTTCTCATGCAACATTCACATCCCATTACATTCTTTAGCAAACCTTTTTGTCCTAGATTACCACGCTTCTACATATGTTAGGAAGTTGCATGCGATCACAACGGCTGTGCGCAAGTGGCGCCAATATTTGTTGGGTCACCCATTTGTCATTCTCACAGATCATAAGAGCCTGAAGGAATTGATGTCTCAAGTAATCCAAACACATGAGCAACAAGTGTATCTCTCCAAACTACTGGGCTACGATTATTCCATCCAATATAAAGTGGGGAAAAGCAATATTGTCACAGATGCCTTATCTCGCATCTCTGAACACATTGAGGGTCAATTTTTTGTGCTTTCCATGCCCAATTTCACCTTATTGGAGGACCTGTGCAAGTCCTTAATTGATAGCCCCGATTTCCATAAATTAGTCACACAAATACAGCACAACCCCGCCTGTTTTACAAATTATAAAATTCAAAATGGTATCAATTTCTTTAAAGGAAAGATCTGGCTCGACCCTACTAATCACTTTAAACTGCTATTGATGGAGGAATACCACAAGAATCCTTTGGAAGACCATATGGGGGTAGCGAAGTCCTTACATAGGTTGTAAGAAAGTTTTTACTGGGCTGACATGCGCAAGGATGTTGAGCACTTCATTTCTCAGTGTAGCACTTGCCAACAAGTCAAGTATGAGACCAAGAAACCGACAGGCTTACTTCAGCCACTGCCAATCCCAACAGCCATTTGGGAAGACATTTCTTTGGATTTTGTCATTGGCCTACCACCATCCCAGGGCCATACTGCTATTATTGTTGTGGTGGATCGTTTTTCTAAGGGTGCTCACTTTGGCGCACTTCCTCCAAAATATGGGGCTTTCAAGGTGGCTTCTGTTTTTTTGGACTTGATGTGCAAACACCATGGCTTCCCTCGTAGCCTAGTCTCAAACCGTAACCCCATTTTCATCAGTCAATTTTGGCGCAAGTTGTTTAAAATATGTGGCACAAAACTACGCATGAGCACTTCATACCATCCCAAAACTAATGGTCAAACGGAGGTCCTTAATCAAGTACTTAAGCAGTATTTGTGTTCCTTTGTTTCTGATAAACCTTCCACCTGGTATAAATTTCTTTCTCTATCAGAATGGTCTTACAATACTGTTGTACATTCCTCTACTGGAGTCACACCTTTCGAGCTTATGTATGGCAAAAGTCCTCCATCCATACCTCACTATTTGCTTGGTTCATTTTCCATTGAAGTTGTAGACAATTTGTTGGCTTCTAGACAAGAATGTTGCTCAAATTAAGGAACTGTTTACTCAAGGTTCAAGTTGCCATGAAACTACAAGGTGATAGCAAAAGGAGAGATATATCCTATAATATAGGAGATTGTGTTTATGTCAAATTGCAGCCTCACCGCCATAGTTCTATTTCTAATTTGACATATCATAATTATCTAAAAGGTTTTATGGTCCTTTTCACATCACAGAACAGATTGGGGCAGTTGCTTATCATTTGAATTTACCCTCTGGTTCAAAGATACACCCTGTGTTTCATTGCTCTTTGCTGAAACTTCATAAAGGTCCACTCATTCACAATATTGATCCATTACCACCAGATACCCACGATAACCATCCATTTGTTCAACCTTTGGCTATTTTGGACCGCAAATGGGACACTTCTACTTCGCCACCTTCTCTCTTGGTATTGGTGCAATGGCTTGGTTTGGCTCCGGAAGACACAAGCAGGGAAAAATGGGATGATCTTCAACACAAGTTTCACCTTGAGGAAAAGGTGATTCTCCCAGAGGAGGGTGATGATAGGAATGCAAAGGCCCAATCATCTAGAACCATTAGGATGACCCAAAAACCCACTTACCTAAGTGACTATGTGTGAAGGGAGAATTATGCCGAGTCATATGCAATTTTGTTTTTCTGTTGAGTCATAGGTGTAGATACGCAATCCAATTCTGTTTTTCTGTTTCCTAGTATTGCGGGTTGCCAATAATTGGCGTTAGATAATTTGTTTAAATACAACCATGATGAAAGGGATGAAAAGGAAAGAAAAACAAGAATTATTTACTATCTTCTCTCTTATATGTTTTCTGGAGATTTTTTCCCTTGACCTCGAATCCAAGGGAGTGATCCTAGCTCTATCATCTTATGATTTCACAAAAACCTGTGAAAATCCACTTCGAAAGTTGAAGTAACTGTAGAAATAAAAAAGAAAAATGTATCTTCTTAAAAAAAAATTCAAATGAAAATCTTCTTTAATTTTTAAACAAAAATTATATATATATATATATAACACATATAAAGTATGAAGTAACGCATCTTTTATTTATTTCATAAGGTGGACACATTTTTTCCCCATGTTAGAGAGGAAAAAACTAATTATGTTTTATAATTTTAAATCAGGATGTTAACTTTGATCTAGATGATAAGTGTCATAATTTAGTAAAATTTCATGTAAAACTTTAGGTATTTGTAGATTTTAATTGTTAATTAATCTATGACTCAACCCTAATTTGAGAAGTTTAGACTTGAACGATATATTTTTTAATCATGATATTAAAGAAGCCATTTGATCCCAACTTTGTGTTAATTTCAGGAAATTAAGGAAAGATAGAGCAAAGGGCTAGAGGATGAATAAAGAGACTTTAGAAGATAGAAAACAAGGAGTTAGACATCCAAGAATCTCGCTCAGGCAAGCGAGTCTCGCCTAGGCGAGAGTGGTCTAGAGGCAAGCCTTATCTCATTTCCAAACTTGCTCAAGTTCGCCCAATCACTAAGATCTTGTGCACTCGCTCAAGGCTCATCCAAGCGATAATGCTCTAAGGACCATGCTTCCTTCTAGTGCCAAGCTCGCCCAAGCGCTCAAGCCTTGCCCAGAACTCGCCTAAGAAAAAATGCTCTAGAGATAAGGGGTTTTAAATTAGAGGTCTCTCTTAAGCGAGATATGGCTAGCTTGAGCGATAAGTCACTTACCAAAAGCTTGAAAATAGGCTAATACGAAGAATGATAGGAGAAGAGCAATCTTGAACAAACCCTAGTAGTTGTACATGAAGAAGAAAATATTTCAACTCTCTTCTTTTGATTACCATAATCTTTTGGAGTGTGTAATGGTAATCATTAGTGGCTAATTTCCTTCCTTTGGGATTTAATGTAATCCTTTCAAACTCCTATGTATTTTGATAATATTTATATATGTTTTTTTGTTCCTATTTGATATTCGTATTTTCATTTTATGCTTAAAGCTTGATTCTATTCTTGAATTAGATCTTTGGATGAATGGAAAGTATTTATGAGAATCTGACATAAATGAAAGTACTTTATATATATATGCTAGGAATAGGTTTCGATACATCAAATGCTTTATAACATATTTTCTTCATGCCAAGAAATCTACTAAATAATTTAGGAATCTGTGTTTAGGAGATGATCTTAATAATTTCATAATTGAGGAATCAATGTGAATGACTCTTTTTTGTTGCATCAATATCTAGTAGTTTAGAGTATTGTATATTTTTATGTATTCAAAATACAAATGAGTGAGAAATATTAACATCAATCCCAATCTTATTAACTGAATTCTTGTAATCATTTACTTTGTTTTTATTTAATTTACCAGCAAAAATTCTTCAAATAATGTCGATGTATCTTGAATCAAATTATTTTACATATTGTGATACTTAGTGAGTGTTACGAAGTAAAATTTTAAGAGAAAATGTTCCTTGTGGGTTCGACATTCGTCTTTTGAGACAAAATACTACATTTGACTCGGTACACTTACCGAAAGAATCAACACTAGCTTAATATTTTTTTTACGTGTTAGTCAGTAGATTGACCATGTGTCTAAAAGGGTGACCCTCGGGTATCTCTCTTATACATTGTAGTTGTTGATGGACTTGTTGAGACGGTTAGACAAGTGGTTAAAAACAATCTTCTTCAAAGTGTCTTGGTGGGGAAAGGGGATGTTAAGATTAACTTGTTAGAATACGTAAATGATACACTATTTTTATGCAAGACCACAACTGAAAATATTTTTGTGATTAAAATCATATTGAGATACTTTGAGTTAGTCTCCGGTTTAAAGATAAATTATCTTAAGAGCATAATAAGTGGGAAGTATGTTGATGTAGGGGCGATAAATATATTTGCAACTATATTGAACTATGATGTTATGTCTACCTCTTTACTTATTTGGGCATGCCTGTTGGGGAAACCACATGTTTATCTCTTTTTGGGATGGGGTTGCGGAGAAAATTAGGTGTAGATTATAAGGGTCAAAAGGGAAATACCTCTGCAGTAAGGATCTAACTACAAAAATTGGAGATTACATCTCTTCCTCTATTCTATATGTTTATCTTTAAATGTTACTTGTTGTTGTGTCCTCTATCGAGAAAATGTAAAGAAAGTTTCTTTGGGGTTGGGGAAAGACGAAAAGAAAATTAACTAGATTGCTTGGGATAGAATTTGTAATACAAAAGAAAATGGTGGTCTATGGGTGAGGGATTTAAGAATCTTTAACATTTCTCTACTCGAAAAGTTGATATGGAGGCTTGGTTCAGATAAGAAAGGGTTATGAATTTATATTTTGAATTCTAAATATAGGGATTTTGGAGAGATTTATAAAATTTATAGGAGGATACCTCTCAATCTCTTTATTAGAGAGATCTTAGGGATGTAGGAATGATGTAGGAATGGTGCTATAATCTAGAGGATAACATTGATTAGGAAATTGGGTATGGAAAAAACATAAGGTCTGGAAGAATAAATGGATTGGAAACGAGTTGTTAAAACATAAATTTGCTAGGTTATATAATTTTTCTAACTACAAAGATGAAAGGTTGTTTGAGGTTGGAAGATGGGAAAATAACAGTTGAATTTGATCACTCAAATGTAGAAGAGAACTGTTGGAACGAGAATCTGAGTTGAATGATAAGTTAATGAGTAAAATTTGAGGTATACAACTAACAATTGGAAAGCAAGATAGATGGATTTGGAGACACGATGCAAAGTCTTATAAGGTAAACTCTGCGTATAACTTACCGCATAATGAAATCAATGGGGAAGACGGTTCAATCTATGATAGTTTTTTGTTGGTTAATGCCCTATCTCGTGCTCAGTGTTTAGCTTGGAGAGTGATGCATAATAAAGTGGCTACTATTGATAATCTTTGTAAGAAGGGTCGAAGGCTTGCTAGTGCACTTTGTGTTTTTTTGTGGCTTATGTGATGAACTTGTTAATCATCTCTTTCAAATTTATCTTTTTTCTATTATTTTTTGACATCATTGTCTTAACTAGATTGGAGAGGGCACAGTAATGTATTGTGTACAAAAACTGTATTTTAGTCAATTTAGGTCATGTAGGCTAAAAACAGCTGGAAACAGAGTTTTGGGTTGAATGTGGGTAGCCATCATTGCTAAAATTTGGAATCAAAGGAATCACATTGTCTTTAGGAATGCTACATCTGATCCCATGGAGATTTTTACCTTGCTCAGCTCAAATCCTAGTCTTGGATAACTGGTAAGACAAAATCTGCAAATTTCTCTTATTTTGAATGGTGCCTAAATCCTTATGTTTGTCTAAGTTCTATAAAATAAGTCAGGATCTATGTTATAATTGATGTTGTGACACACTTTTACCTAGTTTTGATTTGTCTCCTGATCTATGTCAATTAGTTGTGATGGTGTTTTTTTGTGTTTATAGGGTCTGTAGATTCTGAAATGGAAATCAATGTTGCAGAAGGTGATTTTGTTGATTATAGCGGGCTGCAAATTTTTCAAACAAGGTTGCAGAAATCTTTCTTTGTGTTATGACATGTACACAAAATCTTTATTTATTGGTTTACAAGTTACCACTCTAATGACTTTTGGAATTTTGTTGTTCTTTGTGTAGGATAGACGATTTCATAGTTTCACCTGTAGGGATTCCAATTTTTCCCTGTTTTGTGTTTTGGAGGGGCGAATGAGTTATTGTAATTTTTGTTTTCATTTTGAGGCAGGGTCATGATGTACATATCGTGTACCATATTATATTTTGCTATAAGATTTTTTTTTTTATATATGGGTTAGGTAGTCCTGGTACTCCCATTAATTTTATTTTTATTGCCAATAAAAAAATATTCAAGAGATTAATTTTGTAATATATTTAAGTTATTTAAAGTTTTACATAAGGAAAAATTTAAATGACACAAAAGTAATATTAGTAGACATTATCGGTCATTAAATTGTTCATATATATATATAAAATATCAACATGGTATATAATATGAATTTAAAAGAGAGACAAAATAATAAACATTATAAATAATATGATTTAAAAAGAAGATGAAGAAAATAGTGAATTGTATTTATCATTGTATAATTTTACGAATGTAATAAATTACCTCCATGTGAAATCTAGTGATTTTCTAGTGTAATCTTATCTCTCTCTCCCTATCAATGAATTTTTCTCCTTCTCCAATGGTTGACCCACCCACACCACATATCATGCATCCCTCCATACCAAATTCATTGAAATTGAAATGCTTAAATTTCATGTTGCATTAAGTAACACAACCTCATCTTCCTAGTTCCTTCTCTATATAAATAATATCCACCCACAAATCAAACCACACCTATTCTCCAGCTTCTTTTACTCTCTCAATTTCCTCTCCCTCTGTCTCTTCATACACTACTTCATCCTATACTACTTTAAATACTCAAGTAACCAAACCAAACCAAACCCATTCTCTTCACTCACTCCACACAAACCAAATTTAGTTAGTTAACGGTTACAAACGCAAAATGGATGCAGGCAGTTCAACGGATGAAACCACCACCACCAGCGACTCTCTTTCCCTTCCTCCCAACCAATCTCCGCCGCCTCTCATCCGCGTCGGAAGTGGCGGCGTCGACCCCGACGCTGTTTCCGGCGAGGCCGAATCCCGCAAACTTCCTTCCTCCAAATACAAAGGCGTGGTACCGCAACCCAACGGTCGTTGGGGCGCTCAGATTTACGAGAAGCACCAGCGCGTCTGGCTCGGCACCTTCAACGAGGAAGACGAAGCCGCCAGAGCCTACGACATCGCCGCGCAGAGGTTCCGCGGACGCGACGCTGTCACCAACTTCAAGCCTCTTGCCGGAGCCGGCGACTACGCAGAGTCTGAGTTTCTTAACTCGCATTCCAAGTCCGAGATCGTCGACATGCTCCGCAAACACACCTACGACGACGAGCTCCAGCAGAGCACTCGCTGCGGCAGGCGCCGCCGCGCTGCCGAGGCTGCATCGAGCGGCGCGTTTGACCCGCAGGCGCGTGAGCAGCTTTTCGAGAAAACGGTCACGCCCAGCGACGTCGGGAAGCTGAATAGATTGGTTATACCGAAGCAGCACGCGGAGAAGCACTTCCCCTTGAGCACTGGATCCGGTAGCGGAGTCTCGCTGTGCACTGCGGCGGCGGCGGCGAAGGGAGTGCTTTTGAACTTCGAGGACGTTGGAGGGAAAGTGTGGCGGTTTCGTTACTCGTATTGGAATAGTAGCCAGAGCTACGTTCTTACCAAAGGATGGAGCCGGTTCGTGAAGGAGAATAATCTGAGAGCCGGTGACGCGGTTCGGTTTTTCAAGTCAACTGGACCGGACCGGCAGCTTTATATAGACTGCAAGGCCAGGAGCAGTGGCGGTATTTGTGAGCTTAATAACAATAATGCTGGCGGTTTGTTTGTCCCGGTGGGACCAGTTGTTGAGCAGGTTCAGATGGTTCGACTTTTCGGGGTGAACCTTTTGAAACTACCCGGTTCGGATGGTGTCCGGGTTGGTTATGAGGGGAAGCGAAAAGAGATGGAACTGTTTGCATTCGAATGTAGCAAAAAGTTAAAAGTAATCGGAGCTTTGTAACATTATAGTTTTTACGTTTGTTTTTGTGAATTTTGTAATTGTTGAATTCATGGGACAATGTTTGAGGAGGTAGAGCTAGTAGATTGATGGACGGTGGCCATGTTTCAAGTTGCCACTTGTTACAAGCTGTATATTCTTAGACAAAAAAGAAAAAGGAAATATTAGGGCAAAATATATAACAGTTTTTTCGTTTTAAAATAAAGGAACCTTGAGTACAACTGCTTATTTTTGTATTGTTTTCTGTGAGAGTACTTGTCTTTTAGACACAGGGACATTAACTGTGAACAGCTATTTCCTACTCCAAAAATTATTACTCAAATTCATCTTCTTAAGAAAAACCAATTGCTTATTGTCACTTGTGCATGTAGTTTGCATGTGCGGTGTTCTCCATTTCATGATTTCAGCTTACTTTACCATCATCTCGTCATCTGATTCTTGTTTAACTTGTAGCATTGAGTATAAGATTTCGATCTTTTATGTTTAATATAAGATTTAGAAGGAAAAAATCTTTCACAATTGTTATTTCATTAATTTTTTAATCATTGGTTAAAGCATGAGATTATGGCTGAAAACCTTATTAAGTACATACAGATTGAGTATTTTCTATCCAATTAGGCAAAAAAAATTATTTCACCTTAGGTTAGGTTAATGCTTGTCGGTGAATCACTGTTTTTTTTTCATCCATAAATATGGAAATAATTTAGAAACTCTACATTCAACTAATTAAACTAGATGTCTTAATATTAAAAAATAATGTTAAGATTTAATCAAATTATATAATTATTTTCGCAAGATTAACAGAATTTAAATTTACGCTTAAACTTTTATGATGTAGAAGATGATATGGTTGGGATGACAAATTATAACGTTTTATCTTTCATTTTTTCGAATGTTTTAATTCTGACGTTTATTTATTTTCCTTCTCTCTCATTTTCAACTTACATTTATATTCTTTTTTTTTTCTTTGTATGGACCTTTTCTTATGATTGTGAAATGAAATATGAAATTTTGTACTGTGGAGAAAAATTGGCAAAAATTGAGAAAGTTAATAGACATTGAGGAGGGGTCCATAGCATGACCTAGGAAAGTGTGAACAAGTTGATAATTAGACATTTGTCCAATAAAGAAAGAAACTGAGAAATGGCTACTTGGCAAGTGGGTATGGCGTACTGTGCATGCCCATAGCTTTTTCTAACATTCTTAAAATTTTAGACCTTATCAGTACCTTGTTTTTTGAATAGTCAACTTTCCATGAACCTACCATTGCTTGCATCGTTTCTGCACCACTAAACAATTCCCATCTCCTTCGCAGAAAAAGAGAGTGGAAATCTCAAACTCCCATTTTGTTTAGAACTTATTATGATACATATATTATAGGTTGAAGATTTCACTTGAAATAAGTATATTTAATAATATATAAGTAATGTAAATCTTATTTTATATGTTTACTTAGTTACAGTTAATATTTATTTTTTAATATTATATTAAAGTTATTTAAATTCTATTTTAACTAAAATTTGTAGAACTTATAAGATCACCCACTATCGAACCATCCATAAATATATATTTTTACACACGAATTGAATGTATTAATATGAGAGAGTATGTTAGACATTTCATATCAACTAAAAATAAGAATATTTCGTATTATATAAGTAAAAATAAATCTTATTTTATAAGTTAGTTTTATAAGATTAAATTAAACT
>Ga0123341_1004822_pt1 | contig 11921 bp, 7 predicted proteins | sample Turbeapinknodule_FD_89959 | JGI IMG/M metagenome (GOLD analysis project Ga0123341, IMG submission 89959) | Root nodule microbial communities of legume samples collected from Mexico - Turtle bean Mexico pink nodule | ecosystem: Host-associated > Plants > Roots > Nodule | place: Mexico: Nepantla... | reverse complement strand
TATTTCAATTTTTTTAATAATTATTACATTTATTTAGTTATTGTATTACATTAATTATTTATTATATTAACAGTTTTAAAGAAAAGAAAGATCCAATAGGACCAAAATTCAATTGTTGGAAAATCAAATTTTAGACATAAAGAATATTTGTGTTATCTTTGTAATTTAATTGCACATTATGCTATCTAAATAATAATTAAGAGTACAAATCATTTATGTAATTTATTTATGTTTCATGTCATTCACACTTTATTTACTGCTGCTTATGTCTGAAACTGTGTTATGGCTCTTTCTTTGTACACAAAAAAAAGCTTAATTTTCACCATTCTACAAATACAAACATGAATTGAATCATAGCAGTTTCATAAATTTCAAACTTCACCATTTTGAAAATCCCAACCAACCCAAATTTTCCGAACTTTTCATCTCTCTAATCTTAATGCATCTTCTTGCTTTTTCCCTCCCAATCACCATTTCCAATGTTTCTTCTTCCAATCTAAACCCTACCCACTAACACCATCACCACCACCGCCACACCCTTTTGAACCATGAACTCTCTTTTTTCGCCAGAAAACCTTCCACCACCGCCGGGAATCCCAATCCCCGCCTCTATCGCCGCCGCCACAGCCACCACCAGCGCCTCCCCAGCCCCAACAATAACCCCAAAGCTCGAACCTTTCGACGGATGGTTCAACACCCACACTTCCCAAGAACAACAACAATCCCAGGACCCCAATTTTTCAAATGGGTCCCTCGACCTCGACCTCAATCTCTTGTGCGACGGAACCTCCGAAGACCCGAACTTGTTCTCCGAGTTCAACAGAATCTCCCAGCTTTTCTGCACGGCGTTCTCCGCCAACGACCCCCAGAACGATGCCGTTCCCGACCCCATCACCGAAGGCCTGCAACAGCTCCGGAACGACGCCTTTTCCGACCCTTTTGCGGAAAACCCGCAGCACTTCCAAAACGGAGTCGTTTCGGGGACCGGGCTGCAGCAGACCCCAAAGGGCACCTCTCCGGACCCGGATTCGCGGGCAATTGTGCCTGTCCCGGAGGAGGAGCGGTCCTCTTCGATGACGGCCTCAACCACGCCGCGGCGGCGGTGTAAGGAGTTAGTTCGGGTGGCGGATCTAGGCGCGCCGGAGCAGCGGCACTTCCGGGACGTTGTCCGGCGGACCAGGAAGGTGTATGACGCGCTGCGCGTGCTGGCGACTGTGGAGGACGAGCGGCGGGTGGACTCCCGCAGGGGGCGCAGCGATTTGCGAGCCTCGGCCGTGATGAGGAGCTGTGGTTTGTGGTTGAATCGTGACAAGAGAATCGTTGGTTCAATTCCTGGTGTTTGCGTTGGTGATGTGTTCCTCTATAGGATGGAGTTGTGCGTGGTTGGGTTACATGGTCATCCTCAGGCTGGCATCGATTATCTTCCTGGCAGCATGAGTTCGAACGGTGAACCAATTGCCACGAGTGTGATTGTCTCTGGTGGGTACGAGGATGATGTTGACGAGGGTGATGTCATCACTTACTCTGGGCATGGTGGCCAGGACAAGCATTCTAGGCAGGTTTGTCACCAGAAGCTTGAGGGAGGGAACCTTGCAATGGAGCGGAGTAAGCACTATGGGATTGAGGTGAGGGTGATTCGCGGTGTGCGCTATGAGGGTGCCGCCTCTGCCACCGGGAAGTTGTATGTCTATGATGGCCTTTATACGATTATTGATTGCTGGTTTGATGTTGGGAAGTCGGGTTTCGGAGTTTTTAAGTATAAGCTGTGTCGGATCGATGGGCAAGCTAAGATGGGGAGCATGATCATGAAGGAGGCGCATATGCTTAAGAAGGATCCCTTGAGTATCAAACCCATGTGTTGTGTTTCGCTTGATATTTCAAACAGGGTCGAGAATGTTGGGGTTCGCCTTTTCAATGATCTCGATCGCAATTTCGACCCTCTCAGGTATGAGTATCTTGTGAAGACAAACTTTCCTCAGATGGTGTTTCACCAGAGTGGGAGGGGTACGGGTTGTGATTGTGTAGACGGGTGTGTTGAAGGGTGTTTTTGTGCCATGAAGAATGGAGGGGAGTTTCCCTATAATCAGAGTGGGGTTCTCTTGAGAGGGAAGCCTTTGGTTTTTGAGTGTGGCCCCTTTTGTCACTGCCCTCCTCATTGTCGGAATCGGGTCACACAGAAGGGGATCAAGAATAGGTTGGAGGTGTTTAGATCCAGGGAAACTGGTTGGGGAGTTAGGTCCTTGGACCTTATTCAAGCCGGTGGTTTTATATGTGAGTACACGGGGGTTGTGCTCACTAGGGACCAAGCAGAAATTTTGTCCATGAATGGTGATTCCTTGATATATCCGAATCGGTTCACTGCTAGGTGGGCGGAATGGGGTGACTTATCTATGATTGACTCCAATTATGTGCGTCCATCTTATCCTTCAATCCCTCCTTTGGATTTTGCTTTGGATGTGTCAAGAATGAGGAATGTTGCCTGCTATGTGAGTCATAGTTCCACTCCCAATGTGTTGGTTCAGTTTGTCCTGTATGATCACAATAATTTGATGTTCCCTCACCTTATGCTGTTTGCAATGGAGAACATCCCTCCCATGAGAGAGCTCAGCCTTGATTATGGGGTACCTGACGAGTTTTCAGGAAAACTCTCTATAAGTAACTGAATTGTTTTGAAAGTTTCCCACACTTTGTGATATACTGAAGCCAAGTTTCAGGCATTGTTCGCAGAGGTACAGCCAAGTTCTTTCATCAACTTATTTGTTTTCAGAATTTTCACCGTAGTCTTCCATTGGATGCTTTAGCTTATTTCTCAATCTTAGTTTGCTCTGGATTGTAACCATACGAGTTGTAGTTATTCATTATGAGTTGCTCCATATTGTGGTCTTTCTAGATTCCTGGTGCACTTCAGATGACAGGAAGTTTAATATTTTTTGTGACTTTGAAGATTGAGATAATATGTTGTAATATCTTACAATTGTAGTTTTGGTTTTCAGATCCATCAGTAGTTTCTTCTATTTCTATCAGTCCAATATGTTATCCTGTATTTGGGTTTGTGTGCGTGTTGTGTGTGTGTGTTCTTCCATTTATCTATTATGGGTGCTATTTTATTGCTCATATGCTCTTAAGACTTTCCTGCCTAAGAAATCCACTTTATTTACAGTCACATCATATTATGTATTAGTGTAATAAATTAACTATATTCTAATTCGTTAAGACCTTGAACTCTAATTTTTAAATTTACAATAGCCTCTAGCAGTAGAGAATTCCTGTGCTGATTTGGGATCTTGCTGGGGCAATTGCCACTTAATTGTTCATCTTGGTTCTTTATAAATATTTTGTGGAATTCAGGTGTGAGTGTTGATTCTATATATGGTGTACCCTTGCCCTCGGTGTTGTGTCGTATTTGGTGAGTTGGTGCCTCATACTAATGCAAAACTAATATTACAGGCTTGAAAGGGGCTAAAAATATTGATTAAGAATCTTACAAATATGACTATTTTTACTAACTGTATTGTTCTGCTATAAACACTTTTTGGAAAGAAAAATCAGAAGAAAAAATGGAAATGAGATTCTTCATCAGTTAAAATTAGCTTGTGCATTAATTAATTTGTAGAAACATAAGCTAATTTTAGTTCATGGGGAAACTTATTTCATTTTTTTCCTTCTAGAAATATTTATGGAGATATTTGTTCAAACGAGCCCTTTATGTTTTTAAAGGTGTTATTGACTGAATTTGTCCGGTCAAAAGACTATAGAGAAGACCTAGATAAGGTTGGGATTGGGACAAGAACTTAACTAAAAGAATTGAATATTGAGCAACTATAGACAACCTTAAGCTATCATTTTATGATGCTTAATCGAATAATGGTATTAAAAATTAGGCTTAAGTCTACTTTTACTCCTTTTTAGTTTCATGTATGTGCAATTTTTGTCCTTATAAAACTTTAACTGCATATTAGTCATTTAGTTTTTCTAAATTAAGCAATTTTGATCCACTTTTAATATGTCATCAAATTGTTGACCGAAAATGTTACATGTCCCTTAGGGATGATAGTGTCCATGATGTATTCATATATGATACTTATAGCAAGAATAAACTCCAGCACTTGTTATCCTGAGGTAACATTTTCCACTAGCAATTGAGTGATATATTTACACTCGACCAAAATTGCTTTATTTTTTAAAGTTATAGGATCAAATTTGCAATAAAATTTTTGTAGGGACCAAAATTACATATCTGTGAAACTCTAAAAGAGGATATAAGCCTAAAACTAAGCATAACATATAATATAATGAACCAAACAATAATAAATTAAAAAAGCATAATATATGATATAATAAATTAAGGAATAATAGAAATATAAATATGTCTTGTATGTATTTTAAATGGGGAGTGTAGGATCTTGCAATCCAATTTAATTGACAGCCAAGACTTGGTACAAATAGTAGTGCTCCTGCTGTCACCTAAAAATTATGTTTATATATATATATATCTTTATGCACAAACTAATTTGTCAGGAAGATGAAAGAGGCTACTAATTGCTCTTGGTTATAGATTTTTTCCTGCTCTAGTTGAAGTTGAACAGAAGCTTATTTGCCTACTATTCCATATCTGATTATATTGTGTATTCATTAAGTGCATTTCCTATTCTGTGTGTATGACTTTTAATTGTTCCAGTAAAATTATTACCAAATTAATGATTTTTTTTCAGTTGTGCATAGATTGTTTTCTAGATTTATATAGGTTCTAATGTTATATATACACGTTTCAGAATCATGTCTCTGTTTGCAGTGTCCTAGTTTTCTCCAAGATGTTTGCTAGGTTAATGTAGGACTTGGAAATATTGAATTGAGCTTTTCTAGAAAAGCCATATTTTAACCAGAAATTCATTGTTAATGTTTTACGGTCTAATAATTTTCCTTATGTTTGCAGTTGCTTTGAAAACTAGTTGATTGAAAATATTTGTGGTCTGTGTTAGGGAAGATGATTTACCTTGGAATTGTCAATCATGTTTGAATCTAGTCATGAATTAACTATGTGAAAATCATTAGCTGTTTGAGAGGTCTTACACACCTGTAGTTATCAATCTTGCATGGCAAAGTGCATTGCCCTTAGTGGGATGACTACTATTTTAAAATATTTTTTATGAGTATATACTTCATCTTCCATCGCTTCCTCTTGTAGACGCTAAAAAAGCTAGTTCATTTTCAGTATGTTCCCCATTTTCACTCATTTCTCCTATCAACCACATGTTGAAATCATTAATAATGTCATCCAGGACAATGTGGTCAATCATTTCACAAATTTCACAGTGGTCTTTCAAAGTCTGATTGATTATACTTCGCAAAAACCAAATCTTGCAACTTTTGATCTTCAAGTCCCTTTCTCAGAAAGAATCAAAGAAAACTTCATGCAATGGCAGATCTGCCAAAGACTGCTATAGCCCCCATCCCCACCGTGACAGTGCTGCTATTGCCCGTTATCAATAAAATATTGACATGCCTTTTTACGCAAGTGCCATGTTGGCTTAAACTAAAGTCAGTGCAGGGGGGCTGAACTATCTTGTTTTAAATTTAACTTTATTTAGAAGAATGAGTAATGAAGATTGGTCTTGTAGACTGCATTTTCACAGATGCTATGATAAATATGTCACGAACCAATTATTCTAAAAGCTTAAATTGTAAGGTTACGGCTCATGCATGGTTGTGAGTATAACAAACTGCTAGTAACCTGAAGTGTTTTCAAAATGCAAACATTCCACTCCTTTTTAAAAATATTTATGTTTAATGTTATGAACTATGTTTTAATGTTATGAACTATGCTGATCAAAAGAAAAAAAATAAAAATGTTTTAGGTTGTAGTTATCTGGTATGTTGGTCCTTTTTGTTTCTATGATTTTATACACATACATTTGTTGGTATATTTTATTCAGTCAGGCCATATTTGGACCTGCTTTCGTTCTCTTTCTGAGCCTCCTTTTTTTTTTCAATACATAAAATAAAATTTAGTAAAAATCAATAATTTCTGAGTCAAATTAATTACTGCATTTTTTTCAAAGTTAAAGGAGCTTGTGTGCTTACACTTTTATATGGCATTCCCATTCATTACACTGTTTCCATTCCCTGGAAATCTTTCTAGCATCGATTCTCTTGTTCCTTGTTGTATATTTTCTTTACTCTCAAGTTATATAACCTTGTTTAATGCTAAGAAGTTGCTTCATAACCGTATTCCTAAATTTGTGTGAATTGAGCTTTTATCTTAGTTTTTAACACTGTCATCCGATGTTATGTTTGGTAAAATTGTTGCCTTTTGAAATAACTGCTTTAAAGTCATATCTGAGGCGATTTTTGATTACTTGCCTTGTAAAATTCTATATACTAATAGTGCATGATGATTGATCTTTTTATATTAAAAGAAGATACTCAATTCAGAAATAACTGTTCCGAGATAAAATCATAACATAAATATTGCTGGTGAGATATTTTATCATAGATTTAAACCAGACCCTAGTCTATTGTTTTTTCCATTTTGCTTCAGCAAAGTCTCTTTATCATAGACTAATAAGGTTACAGATGTTGCTGCTTTGAGATATTTTTTCTCAGAATGAGATAGACACCACTAATCTCTATATATTTAGTTGTGCTTTGAAAGTTTTACATGTGTTTTTATGTCAGCCCCATCTTAGCAGTTGAGTTTAGGTAGAAATGATAACTTGCTTTACTACTTCTGAAATTTTGTTATAGTTTCCTTGAAACTCTAGTGTGATTTTAACCAAATTTGTTTTTCATTATCAGCAATGTCATTCTTCAGGCATGTCAATTTGAGTTGATATTCATTTGCAGATAGTGAAGATGATGTAGCATGACTTTCACACGGTTTCAACCCTGCCTGCCAAGGAACAGTAGAATTGCTTGCTTGGTGTATGATGGTGTCAAAATATAAAAATTCAGACATATGGAGATCTCTGTTACCTTATTCTGGTTTTGTCCAACTCTCCATGGTTAGTATATTGTGCCCTTTGTGGTGAGGAAGATCAGGAATTATAGACTTGTGTAATTTTGGAACCTGTTGATGTCATTTGTTTGTTTTGTTGAACTGTTGATTTCTTCCTTCTCTTGGGCGAAGAAGCACTTTGGCACTCACATTTTTGTACGCACCAATAGTGTGCATCTGGGTCTACACTTTCATCTTCTGGTGTACTTGTTTGTATATAAAGTTCAAAGCTTGTATAGGTTTTGCAATAGTGAGTGGCAAAGATAGATGGATCAGATGCACATGGACATTGCTGCTAATGATCTTGTATTATGAAGAAATCCAATTATGATGACATATGGACAAGTTGGTTGTAATAAATGTAGCCCTATAATGTTGCTGAAAATCTGTAATAAGGCATTTTTGCATCAACATTTTACAATTTCAGCATTTTTCAGCATTTTGTCAATGAGACAATATAGCATATCATGATTATATATGAATCATTTTCCCTAGTTAAGGTGGGGTCTGTTATGTACTACTCTTTTCCTTTTCACTACTTTTACAACACTGTAGCAAATTATCACTTTACTTTAAATTTCATTTCTCTTCTCTTAACCTCTCTCTATATGTTATATGTAAAAATCCAACATCATCATAGGAAATATTATGATTATTTAAATAAAGAATAAGCTTTGATATATTATGATATACATAGATGAATTCTTCATGTTCAACTACAACATCATAGAAAATACTTTTTGCTTGTGTTCAAGACAATGCACCCATAATCTTGTTGAGTGACTTTGTAAATAAATTATTATATTTTATTTTATTTTATTTTTATTCTTACTCTTTAAGCTAGAGGCTAGTTCTTTATAATACAGTTTAGTGAATCAAATCAAGGTTTTAATTATCACTAAAACAAATTTTAATATATAATAATGTCCAACCATCTCTCCAACAACTTTATCTCCATGAAAAACCAACAAAAATGTTAATGAAAGTAAAAACAGAGTTTTTCATGATACAAATATTTGAAGGAGTTAGCATGTGTATATTTTTCAGATTATGTATTTGATCCTTTATAGCTTCATCAAACAAAATTGATTCACAGTTTCTCTTAACAAAGATTTAAAAATTTCCAAACCTAGAAATCATTGATAGCAAGATTGTGAAATTCGAAAGTCTACGTAGAAGCGTGAAAGTTTTATAAACTCGTAAGAATTTACTTTACATAAAAAAAAATATAATTACTCTAAAATTATTAAAAGAAATAAGTCAACTATAAATATATAACTTTAAAATACCTTAAATAAAAGAAATTCATACAAATACTATAAAAAGTTAAATTATTCAAATCATAAAAATTAAATAATTAGAAATAAACAAATATCAAATTTTTATGTGCAATTTTTTAATATCAAATTTCTATGTCCAATTCTCTAATGTTGATAAATATTTATTCCATACTTTCATTCAATATCTGATTTATTTCCTCAAACATTTTTACTTCTATTAAAAATAGAAAATGCACTTAAATTGAAATTTGATCTACTCCAAAACATTAAAAAATACACTGTTACAAATTCAATTTCTAGCAAAAACAAAATAAAATTCTCCCAATTAAAAACGAACAGAGCGCATTCCAAAAAAATAACTGCAGCTCAATTAAATAAAAAAAATCCAATTTGGAATCCATATTGTATTCTACGGTCCAATTAAAAAACAACAGAACCCTAATAACCTAAATCACAATGCAACCCTAATTCCACATCACCCGACACCACTGGGACCACCGTCGACCTGCAACCCGCGACCACCGCACGAACCGTCACCACCGCGCGACCTGCTCCGCTCGATCGCCACCACCGCCGCACTCGTTCAGAGAAGACGCACCACCTCCGCATCAGAGAAGACGCAACGAATGTGACTGAAACCAAAACGCAACGCGAAATCCTAGAGTGAGTTTACTCCATTTAAATTTCTCCATTCAGAACGACACCGTATAAAACGAAAACCCAACTGAACTCGCTAATTCGGAGCAGACTCGCGAGTTTGAACGAGTTCACCAAATTCACTCCGAGTCTGCCGAGTTTACTCAAAAACCGAGTTCATTACCGAGTTAGCTCGGTAAGAGTATGTAGAAACGTAAACTCTGACGAATCAACGAGTTGACTCGCGAGTTTGACAACTATGATTGGTAGGACACGTTTATTTATTCACTATACATTGAATTTTATTGATAATATCTAGAAATTGATAAAGATACTTCAAATTAAAAGCCAGCTCCCATATTAAAGTTTACTTGGTTACTGTGAAAAGTTATTCCAAACAGATATGATAAGAAATACTCTATTTCTTTCTACATTAATCTTATTCAAATATTTAGGAATTGTTAAAAAAGGTTTAAGAATGGTTAAAGCATATATTTAAGATTCTTTTAAAAAAATCAGTTATTTTTTGGCATAGATATATTTGTTGGTATTATTATTAAATTAAAACAGAGCCTCGTCATTAACCAAAATTTTTGTAATATTCCATGATTAGTGAAGATATATTAGAATCATTCATATATTTGATCATGAATTTATTCTGCATTTAAAATATTCAGTTTCAATTTATTTATAGCAAATTTTAATTCATTTTAATTCTAATTAACTTACCTTTTGTATTTAAGTTCTCTATACTTTGCACACCTTCACTTAGGTTTAACGAGTTGAACAATGTCTTCTCAATGTCAAGGAGTGCAATTTTTGAAGGTTATTGTGGAAAGCATCCTTCAAAGTGGAACAATGGTAACAGTTTATTTTTCTTTAAATATCAATAACAAAATTTTATTAACAGCTTATATTAGTGTAGTCCAAAACCTATGAAATTTTTTGGTAATATATACCATGTTGTGTTTTGATTGAAATTGAATAGGTGATCTTACAAAAGTTTTCATTTTTAAATATTAATTACTGTGAATTTCTGTGATTACTGTTGTTAATGAATGTAGCAGGATATATACATTTCTATAATTATGAGAAGATAAGTGTTATATATCAGACTGAATTAGGTTTTCATTTAATCTATTCAGATTTCTCTTCTATATGTCTTTATTATATTACAGTTATATTGATATACTGTGTTGATGAAATTCTATGACAGAAAGTTCCTACCAGTTTTGTGAGTAGACATTGGCAAGGAATGCCAAATCCTGTCATTCTAAGCCTTCCAAATGGCAGCAAGAGCAAAGTTTTTTGGCTGAATCAAGATGGTGGTGTTTGGTTTTGCTATGGTTGGAAAGAGTTTGCAAAATACTCCAAGTTGGATGTGTCACATTCTGTAGTGTTTCGATATGAAGGAAATTCTTGCCTCAACGTGATTATTTTTGGAGAAAGTGGTTTAGAAATAGAATACCCTTTAAGCAGGGATGCTACTAATGAAGAAGTGGGAGAAATTGATGAAGCTAGTTATTTCTGTGCAAACCTCAGTGAAGAACGAAGTAAGAGGCCAAGAGAAGAAGCACTGGAAGAAGAAGAAAAATCTAATAGGCAAAAGACATGTTCTGATTATTCCAAGCACAAGAACAGTGGTTAGTTAGTGTTATTTTTTTAAAAACTTTTTCCTACCTTTCATATATATATATATATATATAAATTCATACTCAAAAGTGAACATTTGCAGCAGGTACTAGTAGTAATGGCCAAGAAGATTTCAGGACGAAACTCAGAATGCTTCGTGAGAAGGTGGAGGAAATGTTCAACTATAACCCTAACCATTTCACATGTGTTATCAAAGAAAAACATACTGAGAGAGATCTTCTGGTATTCATTTTTCTTTTTCTTTTTCTGTTTATTATTGAGTATTTGTAATGTAGATGTTTACACTCACTTTGCAAACCCTAAAGATCATGAACTGACCAGGTCATGCCAGCGGAATTTGCCAAACCATATCTACACAAGGAAGGAACTGCTACACTTTTTGTTGAACATGGCAGAACTTGGAAGGTCGAGACAGAGGCTAATTCCCATAAACAATTAGAAGTTGTCTTTGGGTGGAGGGAATTTTTGTTGGATAATAAATTGAAACTTGGTGATATTTGTGCTTTTGAGGTATTAGATAGGGAACTGCTTTTATTCAAGGTTACTATATGTCGTCTAGAATAGGACTCAAACACTCCCTCTTCAAAGGTATGCATTATTACTATTACCCAATATATATATTGTGACATTTCAAGAAAACTATGAATGAAAACTATGAATTTGTGAGTGCATTTTTTTGCATGTGACATTACCAACTTTTTCTATTTAACATTTTTAATGTACACTTTTAGGTCGAAAAGGAGTTTCTGATATGCCTTCTACATCCCTTAAAACTCCTGTGACCCCTAAAGCAAGGACACCAAAGCTCAGAGATGATATCTTCGTCTTCCTCAAGTCGGGAGTGCTGATATGACAAACTATAATCATGTGTATAAACAAAATCACATATAAATATTAGTTGATTAGGAACATCTTTTTATCTTCTGTGTTAGGTATGATATTAATTTTGGTAGTCATGTTATCCTTGTAGAGATGTGCTTGATGTTCTTTTGAAAAATGATGGTATCCTTTACATAGTATTTTGTATGTATAGAGTTGGAGTATTTCTTAAATACTTTAAATAATTTATTTATTTTTAGTTGATAAAAAATAGATAGTTCTGAATTGGTTCTAGATATGTAAAACATTCTTTACTAAATTTTTTGCTTGTTATTTTCCTACACAAGTGTAAATCTTAGCTTTTAAATCAATTTAAGTTTTTGTGAGATTCCCTTAAGTCTATCTTCTAATAATATTCATAATAAAAACTATAAAAACCATAAGAAAATCATTAAATAGACATTAAATTTATAGATAAAAATAATTAGTTATTATATTAACTAAATTAGGTATTATTTTAGAAACTAAAAAAAATACTT
>Ga0123341_1004819_pt1 | contig 11925 bp, 4 predicted proteins | sample Turbeapinknodule_FD_89959 | JGI IMG/M metagenome (GOLD analysis project Ga0123341, IMG submission 89959) | Root nodule microbial communities of legume samples collected from Mexico - Turtle bean Mexico pink nodule | ecosystem: Host-associated > Plants > Roots > Nodule | place: Mexico: Nepantla... | reverse complement strand
TTGGGTTTCAGATTTGTGATTCATAAGAAATAGCCAAGTACATCTAGTATAGTCATCGACTATAGTGAGAAAAAAACGTTTTCCAAAATGAGTTGGGGTTTTATGAGGACCCCAAATGTCACACTGCAATAGATTAAATGGATAATGAGATTTTATTGTGCTTAAAGGAAAGGGTAGCCTTGTCGGTTTAGCTTTGGGACAAATTGATTATGAATGGAAATGAGATTTTTACTGATAGGGATAGGTAGTAAGGAAGATACAAGTTGTAGACACGCCGGAGAAGGATGTCCAAGGCGCTTGTGCCATAAATCAGGATCGGTCATATTTGAGATGCGTGAGCTTGGTTTGGAGGGGGGACATGTAGTATAAGCCTGCGTGTTGTTTACCCGAGCCAATCATCCTCCCGTAGCCAAGTCCTGTAAAATGCAACCATAAACGACACAACAATTTAGTGAACTGGTTATCTTACTAATGGACATGAGATTTAAATTAAAAGAAGGAACACAAATAACATCTTCTTTGAGAGTGATTTTGTCATTGAATTTAATTGTGCCTGTAGATGAGATGGACGCAGTTGAGCCTGTGGGCATATTAACATTTTGAAATAAATGATGATGAAGTGTGTGTGAAAAATTGTGAATCAGATGCAATGTGATGGGTTGCTCCACTATCCAAAATCCATGGTTTCGTAAAAGGAGAATTAGAATAGGAGTTATGGGCAAACAGACCTACAGAGCTAAGTTGAGCGAGTAAATAGCCCTCGTCAATTGCTGAATTTGCTCGGCACTGAAGCGTTGTACGAGGTTTCTATTAGACTCGTTACTGTGCCTTCTTTATTAGACATGATTTTTTATTTAGAGAATAAAAATAGAGAGGCTGTCAGGGCACCAAGATCGGTGCTTTGATAAAAATGATAAAAAATGGTAAGAAGAAGAGATGTTTCTTATTATCTTATGTGTATATTACATCATCACTTCACTTCATGTATAGGAAATATATAGGGAGTTTCTCTCTCCCAAATTACAATCTAATTAGGTAGAATACTAATCATGAGATTCTATAATTATTAAATTAATTGCATATAATTGGGTACAATATCATCAAATATTGCATACAATAATTACATATAATTTGATAATTATTATTTCCTTAATAGACTCAAATTCTATTTCTTTGCACTTTTGCAGATGATTTGCTTCCAATTCTATTTCTAAGATTTTGTAGATTGTATTTTTTTATTCTTCTACTCATATTTCATTTTTTGTTTTAATTCAAAGAAGCAACTTTGTGTGATTCATGCTTGCAAATTCTTCTCGGATCAGTGTGTGGTTCGATCTTTGTGCAATATGGTGATCTACTCTTGGTGGGTTTACAACTTGTGACGATGTTTATTATGCAAAAATTCCCTATCTTTGTCAAACTTGTTTTGCATGCATGTGAATGTTTTGGACATTTTCTTCATATTTTTAGAGGATAGGCTCCATATGGGCTTTTAGGGCGTAACAGGATGGCAAATCCATGCCATAATATGATGACATTGATGTTGTAGTTTCATTTTTTGTGAGTACCATAAGAGTTGTAGTCTAAGAATAGATTTACTAAGTCTCATGGTGGACATCAAATATGCTTACGAGAGTGAGAAGAATTTGATAAAGAAAATTTTAAAAAATAAAATTAGAAAAATAAAAATAAATACTAAAAAAAGAAAATGGCAGGAATGTCAAAGATAACAATAAAATGATAAAAGGTCTCTTATAATATATTTTTAAAATAATAAAATAAAATATTGATATAAAAATAAAATGATAAATGAATGTGTAAAAAAACAAGGATAGTCCTCTTTATATAGGTATAAATATTATAAAATTAAACTACTTTGAGAATATAATTATTTCTTAATCTGTAAATAAATGTTTTCTTAATGCATAACAAAAAAAGGTGGGGATAATTTTTAGAATCCAATTTTTTCATATAATCTACAACTCGTTTTATTAATTTTTATTAAATATTTCAATTCAATATCACAATTCAACATTTTAATATTAAAAGACGATTTTCATTTAGTTGGTTTTAAAAGGTGGGAATGTATCTTTTTCTTTTCACTGACGAACACAAAATTTCGACGTGCTTGGTTCCGTGAGGCATTCTGAAAGTTATCATCCACAAAGAAACACCCCAAATTGAAATTTAACTATTACAATGTTCCCTAAGCGTTTTCGGGACCCCAAAACAGGTACCTTTTTATGTTTTACTTAGTGAGCCATTTTAGTGGAACCCATGTTTCGCTCATCAGCTGTTTGATGAAACGTCTGCAATAGAAGTCAAACTTTTCTTTTTGTTTCATTGCATTTTCTTTATAAAATTATCTTTGAATGCAGGTTTTCATATGCTAAGTTCAATGAATTCCAAGAAATACCTGAAAAATATTGGATTGGAAAGGGAAGACTACTACTTTTTGAAACATGTTGGGAAGGGCTTGTTTTACACCTATGCCTTCCTTGGAGCTCTCTGGCTTTATACTGAGAATTCATCACTGGGATGGGACAAACTGAAGCCAAAGTTGAAGGAGCATGAAGAAGCACTGAAGAATTTCATTGGCAAGGGAAGAATGATTGAAACCGCTGTTAGTCCAAAAGAGATTTGTGGTTGTGATAATGATGGAAACAATAATAAGCAGAAGGAGATGCAGAACAAGAATTTGGATGAGGAAGCTCAAAAGCTGTGGTTGAGGCTCAAGAATGAGGTCGCAACTGAATTAAAAGAGAAGGGTTTTGATGTTGAATAACGGCCAGTGTCATTCCCATGATACATGAACTGAATTGATTATGAGGCAGTATTTGTAGTACATGCTAGGAATCTTATAGTAGCATTTTGCTGTGTAAAGTGTTTGATAAAAGTTTGAATGATGATAAAAGGAAGGAATAATCAGTCTGCTCTGATTTGTTTGTTGGAATGTCTGTGTTTGCCCTATGAATCTCCCTTGTGTTAGGCTTATTATTGTAGTTTTCTTGTACTGTTTTATTTTGACATATTCTCGTGTTAACCAAGTTGAGCAATTTTAGTAATTCTATTTTGTTTTATTAATGAAGTTTTTCCATTTACCATTTATCCAAAGTTTTAAAATAGTCATTCAATGTCGCAGACATTAACTGAAAGATTGAAACTCAAGCGAAACATAAGCTTTTTATAGAGATCATTAATTGAAAATGTCTTACAACACTCACAATATCACAGAGTAATATTATAGTGTACTATAACAATGCACAGCACATAAACAACAATCAAATCTGTACTTTTTTGTTCAAAATTTTGAGCTACCTTACACATCAATTTGATAATCATAAATTGCTTTTTCTATACTTTCCACTCAACCCTACGACAACTCCAACTAGAACGACCTCAAGCAATCCATGGTGAATTTGAGTAGAATAGAGTTGTTTACTCTCTTCTTCTCTTCCACAAGAAGCCGCAATGGTTTTTTGCTACACTGCCCGAAGCTTGTTCTGCTGTAAGAGGCTTTTTAGAAGACATAGTGAGTTTGTTTTGTTGTTAGAACACATTCGAATGCAACTGGACAGAAAATCGTGTGAAAGAATGGCTTGGTTTTAATGTGCTTTTGAGCTGTTTTTTTAACTGAAATTTATAGAAGTGTCGTTGAATTGAATGTAGGGAGGGGGGACTTGACAGCAGATTAGGAATGATTGCATATTTAATTTCAGGGGTCTTCTAACCAGGACACTCCTCCATCCCCCAACTTATGAGCCCATTTGATTAGTCTGAAAACTCCTTTGATCTTTTCTTCTCAATTCAAAATTATTTAACATCCAACTTATCAAGAATATCTATACTATTTTTTCATTATCACAGTTAAACCACTCATGCGTATAAATCTAGTTTTCCTGTAAAGAATGAACCAGGGATGGAGAAATAAAAATAAGCATTCCAAATCATTAAAAAGACCCGTTAAGTGAACATAAAAAAGTGAAACTTGAGTTCGGCTATGATCCTTCGAATTGAAATCAAAGCATGTGCTTAAAAAGCATTTTTATAATGAGGATATTTCTTTTTCAAGTTCATTATGCATTGCAGAAGACTAGCAAAATGTGGAACAGCTTCACAAATCTGTTAGAAACCTTTCCTCACACAAAATGATGACAAATTCAAAGACCTGATATCACAAGTCATTACGCCAGAATAAGCAGGGACACAGTCACCTGAGATATATAGATTACCAAATCCCAACCGTAACAGTACCATGGAATGTAAACACGATCTTGTGATGAATTCAATGACGATGAGTTGGAATAATGGTGAACACCTCTACTGACATTTATCCTAAAGGTGTTAATTTCAGGTTAATCAGATTTGAATCTGATTTAGTAAGTTAGAAAAAAAAAAAAAAAACCGGTAAAAAAAACTACTTTCTCAGTCTGTCATCAGCAACGCTACTATTATAGCAATCAAATAGATAGGCTGAAACTATCATAATCATCCCTCACTATTACATCAAGTGTTCTATTATAAAGCCTTAAACCCATTAATTTATTCTAATCTCAACTTCATATAACAATAATAAGAACATTTATTCATTTAAAGCATATAAATTTAATTTAAAATGAAGAGAAAAGTTACATACTGAAATAGAAAAAAGAAATTAGGCTGATAACCATAATACTTATATAGATTTACAAGAGCTTTTACTTCATGCATCCATAGCAATTACATAGTTGAACCACAAATTGGAGGATAAAAATTAATACTCCCTGCCATCTGACAGGCTTTAAAAACTTTACCTTTGACTACATTTTAAAGCTTTCTTGTAATAAATTCTACCAACATCGAATGTAAGACTATAACTCGTAGCGGTGATGCAATTAGAAATTACTGTAACATTAGTATCATATATGAATGCTTTTATTCTGCTACCAACATCAACCAGCCTGAACTTACTATCTTTTCAATGTTATGCTTTCTAACAATGTAAAGTACTTAATCTCAAGGACAAGAAACAATTTTCATTATATGTTTTTACACCCAGATACACTTCAATTAGTTGCAGCCTCAGAAGAAACTTCTGGCTGTTGAATTTGAATTCTTTAAGGTACTCTTTGCAGACCTGCTTCGCCTGTAGCTTTTCAAGGGTGTCAAATAGAACCTTAACAAGCCACTGTCAACATTACTTGGTGAATACCTAACACTCCGGTTTTTCTGAAGCATAAATCTCTGCCTTCCATTCAAGATATGGCCTTTAGTCTCAGAACCCCCAAAGCCATTCACTAAACCTGAAGTTCTACAAGGATCTCTACAACTAACACTATAGCTACGAATAAGCTTCTGGCTAACTGACTCACTCCCTTTACCATTAACCACCCTCCTCAGCTTCTGCCAAGACTCTGCAATTGGCTTCTTAACCACACCACCACCACCACCACCACCATCACCACCACCATACTCCCCTTCCTCCAACATATCTTCCCTTCTCCTCTGCACTAACCCCAATTTACTCCATAGCCTACCCCACTTGTGAAACTTGTTCAGACCATCCCCAATTGCAACATCACAAGCATCAACCTTGGAACCAGACCCCATTACACTATCAGACGATTTCAAATTCACATCCCTCAAACCGTTCTTAGTGATCAACACCTTCGCTCCATAGAACAACTCAGTTGTGGCCGGAGAAACCTTAGCATTAGATATCACTCTCAATTCATCAACGTCCCCCATTATCGACTTCCTATGAGAATTCGATCTATCAAAACTCCTCCTCCTCCTATGCCAATCGGAATAGTAATGCTTCGTCTGTGCAGAGCCACCAGGACAACATTCTTCACCATTCCCCAAACTCACGTGTCCCTCTTCTTCTTCCTCGACCAAGACCCTATCACCAATACCAACCATGTGGGAAACCCTAGGGTATGCTTTCCCTAACAAATAACCATCCCAAGAAGCTCGAGGAGCTTCGAACGAAAACCGCGAATCGTCAACGGATAACCTCGGATCAGTGTCGCACGATCTTCTACCTAACGCGAAACCGTATTCTCCAACCTCCGATTGCGTCTCCCGCAACGACCTAAACCCTAGCTTTTCGACCGAACAGACGTCGTCACCGACGACGTCGTTGTGGTGGTTTCTCTTCGGATTCAGCTTCCGTCTCCATTTCATCAATCGCTTGCTGAATTCGGAAGCCGCGCCGCGAAAACTCGCCGCGATGTCTCTGAAATCTTTCCCCGCGCCCTTCCGGTTGCGCAGTTCGAGATCTATGAACTCCTTCATCGTCTTCCCCTCCGCGTCTTCATCGCCAAAAACCCTAACCGCGTCGCTGTGCTCGTTCTCTCCAATCCCGACGCCAGCAATGCTGGAACGGATCTCGGCGTTCCGGTTCGTTGGCTTATTGCTCTTGCAGTCGTGGTTGAAGAGGACCGACAGCGAGCCGCGCGGCGGCGGCAGTCGGACCTCGCAGGACCTGCGGCGGGGATCCGGAGCGGCGGAGGAGGAGAGAGCGGCGGATGTGCGGTCGGAAAAGGACTTAGTGCGGCGTAGGTCCGGCGAGGCGGAAGAGGAATCGATGCCGGCGAGGCGTTCGCGGAGACAGGAGGCACAGAAACCGGTGACAGGTGTGAATGGGTGACGGTGACAGGTAGTGAAACGGTGCGTTTTGGTAGTCATGAGTGAGTGTGAAAAAAGTGTATAAGGGAGTGTGGTGGGATCATGTTAGGTTAGTTATGGTACCGCGAAAAGTGAAAGCCACCCAGCGCCCTTCCCTGCATTTCCCACCTTCCACTCAATTTATAATCTTTTCAATATTAATATTTGGAACTCCTTTTAATTAATTGAACTAACTTTCATACCTTTATAAGATTTTCGAATCTCATTAAGCCCATCTTATGTTCCGGGTGAGTTCTATTCGCCAACAACAAAAAAACAAGTAGACATGTTGTTTGTTTTAGTTAATGTATAATGATGTGAGACTCTAGAGTTCAAAATGGGGATGGATGGAGTGTTGACATTGTAAAGAAAAAAAGTATTTGAGAAAGCTAGTCAGTCATATGTGAAATTATTCATGTGTCCCTTTTAATTAACAAAGATTCTTGTTGTTACGAGGGGTTGGAGCAATAATGATTATTGGTTGAACAATTGATATTTTTCTTTGTCGTGTTTCGCTTCCTTTATTCTTTGCTCTTAATTCTTAAGCTTCAACTCTGGTTTGGTGTGGTTGTTATATCTATTTATAGTATTTGATGAATCATTTTATTATTGGATATAGATTAAGGTGTGTGTTTGTCATAATTAGTCTTCGTACTATCTAATTGTTAAGGGTTTTAGCTAATCATGATACCTTTTGTGATTCTATCAATACTGAATCCCAACATGTCTTGGACCATTCGGCCCCTGACGATACATGTTTTATTCGGGTGGTGAGAGTCGAAGGAGGTTCATATGGGTAAGTTGTTTGAAAGATAACTAATTTGACTTGTTATATGAATTAACCCTGACATACTAGGAGAGTGATGATATTGAGATTACTATGTGCATATCTGTGTGGATTTCATAGTGATATAGTATGACAGGTGCAGATCTCTGGGTCTAAGTCAACTCACGAGTCTTCCGAAAATAGAATCAAGTGTCTATATGTTGTGAGTCAGTAGAAGTTTGACATGAAAATGATGAATTGTGAATTTTGATAGACACTTGATGATTATGTGAAATGCATGAATATTAATGGTTTTATGTAGATGTTTAAAGTTATATTTATATTACAATGTTTTAAAAAAATATATTGCTTACCATTTTCTTTGTTTTGTGTTGTTTTCTTTAATTTATGATGATCATGAATTTACACGTGAGCATATGACGTTACAGATGTCAGATCTCCTCGGTGAGAAGTTTGGATTATGAAAATGATTTATTTTCTTTTTTAATAATTGTTTTAATTTTATGTAAATATTTAAAATCTTATGAAGAGAAACATGTTTTGAAGCATTATATGAAAGAGTTGTAAACATATTTGTATTATGTTTATATATTTATTTTAATATTTCATACAGATTTTGGTTATTAGATGTGAGAAAATATAGGGATGTTACACTTTCAACGAAGTATATTACGGTTTTTATAAATATAAAGATGATGTCTCCCATTCAAATATTTTTAATTTTAATTTTTCCTTCATTTTAAAAGTGTTTTTTTTAACTTATTTTTGTACTAAAATATCTTAAATTTAACCTCCAAAATATCAATAACAATTAATAGGCATAATAATTGTATTTGTATAAGGCCTAATACCTGCTCTGAACAAAAGTGGAGTTGTAAAAGATTATCTCACAACGATCAAGTAAGTGAGAGTGGATAATATATTGATAAAAATGTACATTTTTGTATAATTATGCTTATTTATAGTGTTTGTAATGAACTATTAAATAACATTACCTAATTTATCACGTATCTCTTTATTTTACATTGATGCATTAATTTTATGTGACAGTCTCTAATATCGAGTAACATGATTCGCTCAACCAGTTCAATGATAATAATAAACTATAATTTTCTTATTAGAAAGATAAATAGTAAATTCACTTCATAATTATTTTAGATATACTATTTTTAAAAACAAGAGAAGAGGTTAAAGGAAAATAGAGGAATAGAGGAAAAAAATAGAACTTGATAAAAAAAAAAAAAGTTATACAAATTATAGTTCAAATATTAAAAATAAGGTAAGGAGGTATTTTATGGAGTTTATTATTTTTTGTAAGGAAGTATTTTTACGGAGTTTATTATTTCTGTAAGGAAAGTCTTTTGTGGAGTTTGTTATTTTTGTAAGATAAATCTTTTTTGGAGTTTATTATTTTTATAAGGAAAGTCTGTCATTTATCTAATTTATTAATTTATTAAAATTGCAAGAGAAATTTGTCTCTTCTATAGTTTATTATTTTGTAGTCTTAAATATGTTTGATTCTGTTGTAATTTATTTTATAGCAAATAAAAATGTGTAGTAAAAGAAAGAATCATGTTATTTATTTTATTGCTACTGTTATTGCGAATTTATTGGTGCTGTTACTGTGAATTTATTGTAATCGTTAAATCTCAATCTTAAACTGTTTTGTGACCAAAATAAGTGATTTACATATGAAGTTGAGGTACAATAATATAAAGTGGCAATTGGAAATGAAATGTTTTGAAAATCATATAACTGTAGTTTTCAATTGCTAAGGTAAAAAATAAATGAAGATAAAAACGTTGGAAAAAAAAATCGTTTAATAAAATACACATGAAAGTTAAAATACATATATAATCTATACTTGTTTTTGTTAACTTACGATCAAAAGTTGAGAAGTGAAAGAATATGAATAACAAAGACCTTTAAATTTAGAATGTATTTATGGATGCACTATTTTAAAATCTATCCAAAACATATAATATGGAATATCTTCAATATATTAAGAAACAAAAAGAGATTTATATTCTTTAAATAATAAATAAATATATTTTGAATACACGATAATTAGGGTGCCAAAATAATTTAATAAAAAGTACATTTTAAAAAACAACACTTAAATTAGTTAGAATGTGAAAAGTGAAAAATAATTATTCAAATTCTTATATTCCAAACATTTTTCACAAATAAAATAAAATTATTTTTTATGAGAGATAGTAAAAATATGTATAAAAAATACTTTACCATGAAATTTTCATTGGTCAAGAGAGAGTTACCTTTTTCCATAAATGGAAAAAAAAAGTAAAAAAATGAGTTATTTTATAATAAGATATTGTTACAAATAATGAATTTGTGTTTTTTCTTTCTTTCTTAACACGGAACATAACATGTGAAAATTGAGAAGAAACAATTAATTTATGTTTTTAATAAAGAGAGTAAAAAGTTGAACAATTGATGAGAGTGAATATAAAAAAGATGTCTTAATTTCTTTTCTTATACATTTTATCATTTTCTTTTATTCTTTATTATATTTAATTTTACGAATTAAATTTATTAAAATTAAATTACCTATATTATAAAAATAAACTAAAAATCCTCACAATTCAATTCCAACTATTATACGCAAAGCAAAAACATATTAGTTTTCTAATTTTGACACACATTTTGAGAACTAAGAAGAAAAAATTAGTATGGCACTGAAGCAAAAGTAAATAACAAACAAATTGAAGTGGATGGAGGAATATAAAGTTAACCAAAGTGAGATGGTTACATTAAGATAAGCAAAAACATTGGAAAAAGAAAGGCCCAAACAATGAGACTTGCATAGAGATCATGTCTAATTTGAATAAGCACAAGAGAAAGAAGATAACATAAAAAAACAAAACAAGAAAGAGATCAAACAAAGAATTATTGGAAATCTACCAGAAGATGGTCCATTTCTCCAGCTCATAATTCTTCTCTTCTCTCTTATGTACAAATTCCTTATTCAAAAAACAAACAAACCTGTTCACCTTGTATATGAATAATATGCGGATTGTATCCGCTCCAGAATCGAATTACTCTTGCATTCATGACCATAGTCCCATGTCTTTCCACAAATGTAGCAGAACTGGTATCCACACCTGAAACACAATCTCATTTCCTTTCATATATATATACAAATAATGCAAACAAAAACCATTGCTTATCTTATCAGCAATCATAAACCTACTTTATCACCCAGAAACACAAAATTTAATGTGAAAATCAGTGGTGAGTAACAGTACCTGCAAGTCACGTGTTCACATCCATCAAGTTTCTGAACATACATACTGCACTCAACACATTTCTGCCAATTTTTCTCTTTGGCCAACTTGAAAAACTTGGCATCCGGGTCTTTATTTTTCCTTTGAAACTCCCCACAACTCATATTTCCATGCCAAGGAACCCTACACTGTGCACAAAATAGCCTATGACAATAGGGACACTCAGCACTGGTCACAACCTTTTCTGATTCATTCACCAACAGACCTGAACAATCCTTGAAGGGGCAGTAAGTCCTTTGCGACCCAACAATCGAATACTCACATCTCCGAGATTCCCATTTTTCAACAACTTCACTGGGCAAAATGGTACGCAGAAATTGAGGTTTCAATACCACAGAACATTCAGGGTATGGACATTTCACATCGTGAACACTTTTGTTTATTTCACTTCCCACATACTTGGATATGCAGTAACTGCAAAATGCGTGATCTCTAAACTTACAAATGCCATCCAAGAAATGTGTGTCTGCCTTGTCATCAAAACATATATAACAAGGAATGTTCTTGGAGCAATTACCATTCCTCAGGTTCTTGGAGCAACTACCATTCCTCAGGTTCTTGGAGCAACTACCATTCCTCAGGTTCTTGGAGGAATTACCATTACTCATTATGGAGTGTGAATTTGGATCTTGTTGAGATCCTGATATTAATGAATATATAATACTGAAAATCAGCTGCAAGTCTGTTTCATAAATATTGGTTCATTGACTAGGTTAACAACAGAAATAAAGTACTCCAATTCAAAATTCACAACACCCTCTCTAAAATATAACAACTTTAAGAACTACTATTTTAATAACAGATTACTTACTTAAAAAAAATAAAAATAAAGAGCAACAAACAAATTTACTCCTCTTATTAAATAATTATTTTAAAAATTAATTCAAAAATTTATATTAATGTTTTGAGTAAGGTTGATCAGTAACATCAATATACTATTGAAGTGTTTTTAATTAGATTTATTAAAAATCATTTAAGGATTTTTGTTGGGCTTAATCAATTTAACAAACAGTCTTTCCTTTTTCTTACGGCACCTACTTCATTTCCTCTTGCACCTCCAATCCGTGGAAAATTCAAATGATTATTAAAATGAAAGTAAATTATTATTATTGTGAAATAAGTATTTTTGAACCGTTCTACACACAAACGAAGAGCATATGCTTTATATATAAAAAAAAAAACAGA
>Ga0123341_1004818_pt1 | contig 11925 bp, 7 predicted proteins | sample Turbeapinknodule_FD_89959 | JGI IMG/M metagenome (GOLD analysis project Ga0123341, IMG submission 89959) | Root nodule microbial communities of legume samples collected from Mexico - Turtle bean Mexico pink nodule | ecosystem: Host-associated > Plants > Roots > Nodule | place: Mexico: Nepantla... | reverse complement strand
GATTAGATTTGATTGATGCACTTCAGAAACTAAATTTAAATGTTCAAATTTAATCTTGTTAATATTGTGTTTTTGAAAAAAAAAACAAGAAGAAGAAATTGAATTGTAAATGGTTTATAATCATATTGAAAAAGTTAGTCAATTTTAGTTTATAGAGAAATTGATATTATTTTCTTCATATTTTTCTATTTAGAATTATTTACCAAAAACATTATATGGTTTCATTTATGAGTATACTACATGAACATAACCTAAACATTATAAACAACTCATTGACCCTTAATATTTTCCTCTCTTCTTATGACACTGTATACTTATTATTTTGATCAATTCTTTCTTTGTTTCGTTCTCTTATTCTCTGTAAACTGATATAAGACCCTTTTTAGTATGTGAGATGAATGATAAAAGACACTTTTTAAGTATATGAGATAAATGACTATACTAAATAACATTTTATAAAGGATTGTGATATTTCTTAAATACATTTATAGCACACCATATTGTGCAACATTGCTGATGTAGTGAATAATAACAGTAATGATAGGTAAAATATTTCACATAGACATGGTATTGAAGTATATAAGGACAAATTGAGCTTTTCTTCGTAATGGCAGATGTAATTGATTCATCATTTTTGTTTCATTTGACTGAACTTTTAAACAAAAAGTATTATCGAACATCTGCATCTAATCAATGGTGAAGCACAAGATATTTAATTAACAATCACCTCTCAAGATTTCAAGTAACAATTGGAAGAACAAGCATACTATATAAAAGAGGCACTGCCTTTTGTAAATAGCTAACCATGGAAGGCAAGGATGCTAGTGTCATAAATATGAGTCACACGTATACGAATGACATTCTAGTTGCATTATCTACATGCCTCTTTTTGGTTCTAATAATGCAGAAAGTAATTATGTTGTTTAGACCTACACATTTCTATAGTTCTTCTAACCAATCTTCATGAGATATATAAAGGAAAAGTTTAGTTTATAGAAAAGAAACACTCCAATATATATATCGCATGAAGATGGATTGTAATCATAAGTGTGATGTGATCATTTCTCCTAACTACCAGCTTTCATGAGCCATGCAGACTCAAACAGTTCGAAAAGGGCATCCTTCACACTTTCTCCAACTTGATATTTCCCATCATTCTTCTCTCTTCCTTCTTTGCACTCACAATCATCACCTCCATTCACCTTCTCAGCCTCACACCCTTTTTCCATTTTCTCCTCTGGGTTCTCTTTTTTTCCTCTCTCCAACACATCCTTGTATGACCCTTTTTCGTGACTCCGCAATGCAGTGTCATGAGCCCCTTTATATTCACACTCTGATATTATAGGAGGAAATATTTCCAAATTCTCAATATCATTCAAGGAATCCATGTACCCTTCATTGTAACTCCTATCACCTATTGTTTTCTCGTTCGACCTTGAATTTTTATGTCCCCAATGGTTCAACGTTGAGACCAAACTGTTCAACCTTGAGATCACAGGGGTCAGTGCCCAATTCAGAAACGGGACCTCATGGATTATTGTGGGAAACTTGTTCATTGCTCCTTCAAATTTCTCAGGAAGGGACACCATCATTACCACAACTTCATCAACTTTGTCGAACACCCGTGTTGAAGGGGGAAACAGTTTCTCTGTAACTTTTTCAATTGCTAGAATGGCATCATCGATGAAGGAGAGAATTGTTAGCCATTGGATTTGCATGGCGTAGATAAGGGGCATGGCGAATTTGGCTAACTTCGTTACCCTTTTCAACGTTGAACCTAAATGTCCATTGATATGTTGGGTTTTTCCCATGACAATGTCAACAATGGCTAAGAAGGAAACTCCACAAGTGTGTAATGGACGATGCCTTGAACTATTCATTCTTGCTGTTTCCTTAGCTTTAGGCTTCATGAAAAAGACAACATAAAAAATAATACATTATAGAGTCATCATATCATGCGTAGAATTCGAAGTTTAAATTTCATTACATATCCATGTAGCAGATTTCAATGCAATCAGACATATACATTATGAATAGAATTGTGAACAAGAATGAGGATTTTGGCATGTTAAAGAACAATTAATGACAAACTAATAATGATATTGATGATGCAGATAATTTAACCTCATTGATTTGGCGATAAAAAGAAAAGTAATTTACACAAATGAAAGAAAATGATGAAAGAAACTTGGAAACTCACATGGCAAAGGAAATTGAGGGGTGGCATATCCATGTTAACAAAGATGATAGAATTAAGAGTCAAGGAATCAGCAGGTAAGTTTGTCCTTGAGAGAATTTATAGATCTAATGGTTGGTCTACATCCAAAAAAAATGAACTTCTCATATCACAGAAAATATCTCGGGGCAGCCAATTAGAGAAAAAAAAACACCGTTACATATTAAACAGCGATTGTTTTGTATTTTTTTATCCATAACCATTTTAGTTAAATTTAAAAGTCCACGTATTAAATAATCTATCCCTATGTATAAAGGGATTTCACTCTTTAACTGCTCTTAATTTTTTTCTTATTTTATCTTTATATCAATATTTAAGTTTATTACTGCATTATGAACATTGTGTCATTTCTTATTTTTTCTAAAACATTTGATATGCACGATTTTAAATTTAAAGAGAGGTGGAGAGATGGTTTTGAATTGAATGAGATGATTCAAAATCAGTGCATAGAGAGAGGGAATATCAAATTCTAAGAGAGAGAAAGAAGATATGAAGGGAGCGTTGTTCAAACCTCATTCTTCTCCCTTACTTCTTCAATGGTTTAGAAAAATTACTTACGTCATCTAAGAACCTCTCTCTGCAACGTCATTAAACCTCTAACTTTCTCAATTCATGTTCGATCGAAGAAATGAACCCTTTTTCCCAAAAGTGTAATTGTGTGTAATGATGTAGGAAAGAAGAAAAATAAGAGAAAGTTTCATGCTTTCAATAAAAAGAATTTTTTCATTTTTCTTAGGTGTGCACTTTCTCTTCTTCACTTTACTCAATTTCTTTGTTACACTTTTTATGATTATATATTATTTATCATTATATTTATTCGTCTCTCATTTCTCCTCTCTTTTCTCTGCAAATTTGTTTTTTTCTTTGCAAATTTGTTCTTTTGTATCTTCATGCACTTTTTCCCCTCTCTTCTCCATTCTCCCTAGGTGTGTGTTTTTTCATGTCAATATTATCCGAGTATACATATGAATATTTTGTGTAATTTTTTGTTTTTGATCTATTCTCTTTCATTCTCTTTGAACTTTTACTGATTTTTATTTTTTTTCATAGAGAGAGTGTGAGAGAGAAAATCTAGATCCAGAGAGAAAACAATGAAGATCACACAACGTTGTTGGTACTTAGATGCACAAGTGAAGGTTATGATCTCATGATTCTTGCAAATGCTTCCGACAATGAAGATCACTTCGGCTACTTCCAACACCACATCGTCAAGGAGTTCATCATCTTTGTCTATCGTACCATCGCCAAACTTACCCCTCAAGGCCAACGTTAGTTAATCTGTACAACACGAAGGTTCTTTTCCCTTAAATTTCGTTTCTTAGGGTTTCTTTCTTTTACCCTCTTTGCTCCCTTTAATAATAATAGAAATCCTAATTTTTTGTATAGAGTATAATTGTGTTCTTTGATCTGCGGTGATTTATTTTATTTCTTGGAGGGTTCAATTTTTATTTTTTGCCAAATTGTGAATGATTGAAAACGTGTTTTTTCTTTTCTTTTTCAGAGTATAAGGTGTACACCTACAATAGAAATGGTCTTTACGCATTGGGATTTATGGATGAGACATAATTATGTTGAAGATCTTTTAATTGTGTGTGTTCTATTTATTTAATTTGTGGAGATTCTCCACTGTGAAAATGCATGTGATGAGTCATGGAGAACCGTATTTTTTCATTTTGTAATTAATAGAGTAGTTATATTTTTTTTAGATTTAAATAAAGTAATTATAAAAAATAATTTATGGAGTAGTTACATAACAGTTTTTTTGGATTTAAATAAAATAATTAAAAAAAGTTAATAAGTAGTTATCAAACAGTTTTTTTAAATTTAAATAGAATAATTACATAATTACATAGCGGTTGATATAGGAGTTTTTTGAATTGATTGTTTTTCTAATTGTATTATTGGTCCTATATTGTCCGAATTTTGAATAACTGGAGGAGATGCCAAGAAAGCTTTTAATTGAAGAAATATTTGTTCGCATTCTTCCGTCCATTCGAATTTAGCTTTGCATAACTAATTTTTGCACAAATCTGGAGAGGGTCGTGAGTCGACCTATTAGCTTCTAAATTTCCTTCAAATTTTCGGGGCTACGCATTTTAGTGATGGCCTACACTTTTCTAGATTTGCTTCTCTGCCATGATGAGTAAACATAAAACCCATTAACTTTCCTCTCTCTACCCCAAACGCAAACTTGTCAGGGTTGAGCTGCATGACATGGTCTCAAAGGGCTTGAAAAACTTCCTTGACCTTGACGTTTCAACCGAGCATTCCTTAGAAGATATAATCCATTAACCTATGATAAGTGGCACTAGCATTCTTGAGGTTGAACAACATGACTTCATAATAGAAGTTGTCACAGTCAGTCATGAACGCTGTTTTTTCCTTGTCTCTTGGGCACATCTAGATTTGATTGTATCCTGAGTATGCATCCAAAAAAACTAAATAGATTGTGATCAGCCGCCCATCTACTAGGAGGTCGATGCTTGGTAAAGGGTAAGAATCTTTTGGATAGGCTTTGTTGAGGTCGGTGTAGTCAATACACATTCTTTATTTGTCGTTTGATTTTTTAACCATAACTACATTGGCTAACCATGTTGTATAGTGTGCTTTCTTGATAAAACCGACTTTGACTAACTTGTCAACTTCTTGGCATGCGACATCACATTTTTCCTCGCCCATTTTTCGTTTCTTTTGGACAAACAATTTTGCTTCCTTATATATTGAAAGACGATGTGTAATGATGTTTGTACTCACTCTGGGCGTATCTAAAGTTGTCCAAGCAAACAAATCAGCATTATCAATCAATGTTTGACTCACCAATTTATTGTCGTCCGTCTTTAAAGAAGTCCCTATGTGTGTTGCATGTTCTTCATCACGAACGGGTAATGGGTGAAGGTCTTCGCCTGGTTCAATGCGAGTTTCGTTCAATCGAGGCTCGAGGTCGACCAAAGCAACCATAAGCTTTCTTCTTGGGGAAATTATCTCTCGGGACCGATCTCTAGTCAACCCTCTAGATCCTGATGAAATTCCTTTCCTTTCGGTTGACTGTCTGCGTGGTGACGCCTTGTAAAGTTGATTGATTGGTTTGACTGTGAAGCTTGCGACATAGCATTCATGAGCTATCTTTTGATCCACATGAACGGTAACTATATCTCCTACTGTCAAGGGAAGATTCATGGCAAGGAGTGATGTGGACATTATTGCTTTAAAGCGATTAAAGGACTACCGATCGAACAATATATTATAGGAGGTATTCGCATTCACCACCTTTTCCGAATGTGGTGTACAAGTCGATGTAACCCGTGTGTCCACTTGCTCTCCTGAAAAACCTACAATATGGTTGTCATAAGGCTGGATTTCTGACTTTGGAATCCTCAGTACAAAATGTCAATTGAGCTGCCTTGATCTACCAAAACCTTGGTGATGGCAAATTTATCGATTTCTATAGTGATGACCGTGGGGTCGTCCTGGACTAGATCAATAACTGTAAAATCGTCATCTATAAAAAGAATTAGGGGGATTCTCGGTCGATGTTTGGTAGTTGTTGAGTGGACCGATTGAATAGCCCGAAGGGGCTTCTTACGAGCAGAACTGGAACAATAATTGATTTAACTACCAACTTTAAAATCTAAATAATTGATAGTTAAAACTTTGCTACCATTTAATTTAAAAACTATTTATCAATAATAAAAACTAATTTAGATACCCAATAATTTTTTTAGTCTTTAAAATAGTTAATATAACAACTATAATATTTTTTTTAGTCTTTAAAATAATATATAATATAGTTAATATAACAACTAATTATTTTTTTCTTTAAAATTAGTTTTATTTAATAATTTTTTTTAGTATTAGTAAATCAGTAAAACTCCCAATAAAATTTATGATCACATATATTATTTTATGTTAATAATAAATGAAGTAAAAATACATTATATTATATATATATATATATATATATATAATTTGTTATTTTCTTAGTAAATTTCTCAACCAAAATTTTGTAAACAAACTCATTTTAATAGCTGTAACGTCACTATAGGATCTTGTCTTTGAGTGACATCTATGACAGGTTGTAGCAAAATCTATAATTTGAACATAACATGAATAAAGATGCTGAAGAATGAAGATGATGCAACAAGAGAAGAGTGTATGAGTCAAAGCAATAAAGGTTGGCTATGGTGAAATCTTGGAAGCCCAACTTTGTGGCCTAAGGCTTTGATATCTTCTTGCACTTGTGATCTGAACTCATTGTAAGTAAAGGGTTTGTACTTCGAGCTTTCAATCACAACTTCTTCACCAGGGAACACAAAGTAGCACAGTGAAATCCTCTCTTTATGCTTGTTTATGCTCACTCTGTGCATCACACTCTTGTATCTGTCGTTGCTAATTGCCTAAACCAAACCAAAACACAACCAAAATACATAGTATATTTCAGTGTACTTCTTTTATGGACCTATGTTAGTAGTTAATAACTATAGAAGCATAAGAGTAAAAACAGAATATGCACCTGCATCATGTCTCCAAGGTTGACAATTAAAGTGTTGGGAATGGGTTTTACATTGAGCCATTTATGATGTTTGAGCAGCTGAAGTCCACCAACTTCATCACCTTGGTTCAGTATGGACATGACTGAGCTATCTGTATGAGCCTCCATGCCCAAACCAACATTTGTATCAGGGCAATTCGGGTACCGATACACACGCACCATTCCACTCTTTTCTGCTATGTATTCCTTTGACCTTTTTATATTCAACTCAAGGTTCTTCGCCATAGCTTCAAATAATCTTATGCCAATTCTCGACAAATGTTTTTCATACTCCATTAGCAGAACTCTTGCAAACACAAACACATAACATACACATGCATCTTCTTGGTTAACTCACCACATCTTATAAAAAAACATAATTCACCTACAAAACTATGCATATAAGATTTCAATCATGTCCTTAATAGATCCATGTAGTATCACGCACATACACAAGAAATGATAAGTTTTTCGAAATGTAAGACCAAATAATTTATTTATTTATTTAATTATGTTAACTCCGTAAATTTATAGAATAGTTATCTAGTAAAAAGTACTAAATTAAACATATAAGAATGTTCAATTTTATATTGATATATGTAAATTGATATCATATGTATATATTACATCGAATATAATTAAATAGTTATATGATATAAATTATAATAATACTATAGTGCAAAAATTTAACTAAATTTGTTATTCTAAAATGTTATTACTAGTGCAGGATTTGTGATTGGATGTACCCATTTAAACTTGTACTTGCATAAACACATTTAAAAAAAATCGTGATATATTTGAAGTCAAGATGATAGAATCCTTACAACTCAATCTGTCCCTAATTTTAATTTAGTTAATAACAATTTTATGACATTTCTAAATAAATATTATATATATAACAAGATTCGACCTTATCCTATCCTTTTGATATAGCTAATAAAAAAGAAGTGAATCACCAAATCAATTGATCTCTCTCCTCTGATTGTTTGCCTCTCATAATTTATTACCTGTGGACCAATTAAATCACCAACTTCTCTCTACACATGCCATCACTCCCATATTTTTGACTAAGCACGATAAACAATTATTTCAGAAGAAACTTTAGGTGCAAAAATATTAAATATCTTTTGGGTTGTTTTTAAGTAAAATTAAAATTTTACTATATGGTAATATGTTCGTTTTCAACGTATAATTTTATTTTCATAAATTACTGAAAAAAAACTTCACAATTCTAATTAAAAAAACACGTAAGAAAGTAGGTTCAATTGCAAATACAAGAACACATGTGGTCTTCAATTTGTTCATATTTTTCCTAACTTTGATGGTCTTGAACATCTAATTAAGGAAATTATACGTTAAACATGAGCATCAAATCTGATAATCGTCCTCCACGAAATTCCACAGTCCAAGTGGTAGAAGCACCCGTTCATGCAGTCCATCAAGTGTCATAATCTCGAAAAGGTGACGGGCACCCCACAACCAAAATCATGATCCCTATGTGTTTTCAAATACTGAATTATATTTTAATAATATCTCCGTATTATAACAGTACATTTAGAATGTTTAATATAAAATCTTTTATAACTTCAATGAATAAGATTGTGTCTGCTTTGTGATTAAACAAAGTATATATATATATATATATACCTTCTTTTAATTTAATAATAATTATGAAGATAAAAGAGAAGATTATATGTAAAAGATTTAAAAAAATGAAATTTTTGAAGGCACATGCATACATATACACAACACAGCACAGAGCACAAGACAGAAAGACCAAAAGATAGACCCGAGGGCCTGCCAGAAAGAAACAAAAACCAATAAACTAAAAGGCGTAGAGAAAGATCGAAGAAGACAAATGATAATAATGCAAGTTGTTGGCGATATTGTTCTAACCTTACGGACTCGAGTGTGGGAAGTTGAGGGTTGAAGTGGGAGAGTTGACTCAACGGCACATCAAACCCTTCAACCCAATTCATGTTTTGGGGGCTTTTTGTTAGGGCTGTCCCTGATGGTGTTAGGGCAGGGGTGCCCCAAAAGTATGTCACAGGGCTCCCACTGCATGCACCTTCTTTTGCCTCAAAGGACAGACCGAACAGTTCCTTCGCTACCTCTTGCAGCTCCTTCAAAAGGGTCAACGGAACACCATGGTTGACCAGACGGAACAAACCCCAGTTCTTGCAAGCTTCTTCCAACTTCTCATGCTGTAAGCACTCGAGATCTATGATGGGCACAGGATCCGGCTCCTGAAACTCTTCATTCGGATCGAGGTTAGGCGGTGGTGGTGGATGTTGCTGCTGGTCTAGGTGGCGGAGAACGGGAGGGTAGGACTCCATGTTGTTCATGCTGTTGTTGTTCTTGTTCTTGGAGAGCTTGGATATATACAAATCTACCATATGTGGTGTGGTGTTCTTTAATAGTAAGGTTGAGAAATGAAAATAGGTTGTGAATGCATGCTGTGATTCAAACGTGGATGGATGAGATTGGTGATTACATATATAGAACTCGCAAAACGGTTCGGTTCAGCTTCTTACAATTGTTCAAATGAAAAAATATATATGAATAAAATAATGTTACTTTAAGTTTTAAAAAATTATAATTACTGTTTAATAATAGAACAAACGGACCAAAAATTATTCAATAGGTCAAAAAATTTACGATCTAAAGCTTAATTACTTTTGGGACTGTTCGAGTCAATCTATCCAACTAGACTCCTTTTTTCTCACCTTTATGTATGCACTCAAATCATGCAATATGATAGAGGGCCATGATACAGAAATGATAGTATAGTGCTTAGTTGTTTAACCTACACTTTTTTGTATTTTATATTTTATTTGTTGAAAAAAGTGGTACAGTGCCAATGAAATATTGAGGTTTCGAACATAAAATTCCTTTCACTATACCTTTAGATATAACCTTTATACATGTAGCACCAGCTCCCTCTTGTAAATTGCTCTGTAGGAGGAGGTTTTTCTGCTTTTTACTGGGTTTTTTTCTGGCTTTTTTTGGAATTATGTGTGCTGATGCAGCAGGTGTAATGTCATTGGCACTGCCGTAGAAATTGTGTTTATTGGTGAAACTGTTATATTTAATGTTCACTAGTATAGGTCTAGACTAGCATAGGTTATCTAGTTATGGAAGACTAGACAATCCAATTATTTAATCTGTATAAAAAATATATAGGTGAAAAGTTGTGCAGAGGATGATTGAATTAAGATGAAGAAAACAAAAGTGATACCTGGAAAATAGAAATGATGAAGAGTGTTTTGTTTGGAGTAGAAAAACTTATGTGATTCTAGAGGATTCTGCAAGGATTGGTTAGGGGACCAAAACTACGTGCAAATTGACTAGTGTCCATGAGACCCCTTGTGCAAAGGTCCAAACAAAAGGGGAGTTGTCCAGTGTTGGGACCACTTACGCAGCATGGATTGGTCCCCCTGCACTCCCTACCGTATTCCAAAGGGATGGTAAACAGATGACCAAATCAGATGCTATATCATGTGTATATGTATCACCACCGACCCATGTGTTTGGATTTCACTCCAACATCCACCTTCTTAGTTAAGATGCATATCACTTTTTCAAATCATTTTCAGTAATTTTGTATGAAAGAAAGTGGAAAGAGTTTTTGTGTTTATTTCACCAATCCATTTGTTGACAAGTAACATGTCACTAGTTCTAAGATGAAGTGAGATAAGATTTCTGAAGTAATGTTTTATATTTGGATCTATTTTGAATGAACTGTCAGCTGCTGCTATGTGCACTTCATCAAAATTAACTTCTATAGTGGGACCATTTATACGTAACATGTAGATTGGTCTCCTGACCCTTCTTCTCTTCCAAGGAGTTCAAAATTCGAAAGGGATGGTGAAGAAATAAACAAATCAGATGCTATATATCATATCAATGCCGCCCCATGTCATGTGTTTAGACAATGCATGCACCTTCTTAGTTAAGACCTACATCGTTATTTTCAAGAAAAAGTTACTGTCAAATTACCTCTTCAAAAAGTGGGGTGAGTTCACATTTGAGGACCCCCAAAAATGCCCCAAAAATACATGCCAGTGTACTGCATGGCATTAATGTTGTTTGTCTGTTTAATTTAATTCAGTGCTTTTTCTGTTTTTGACTTTTATCTCTGTAAAAAGTACACATGCTTTTTCATTTTTATGCCAGAAACAATGTTAAAAGTTGATGAAACTAACCTCGGGGAATCTTGCAGCTTTCTTAGGGCTTTGGTCCCAATCCAATGAGATCAAAGACTCAACTGTGATGTTTCATGCACTTTTGGGTCTGATGCATACTTATGCATAACAATATAGAGTGGCTATTATTAATAGATTTATGATAGTTTTTAATATTGTTCTGAAATATGATTTTTGCCTTAATTCTTTTGTTTAGATTTTATATCTAAAATTAATGCTAGACTTTTTTTTTCTAAACGATGGTCTTTGGTCTTTGACTCCTGAGTGGTTACACTGTTGGTGCACTTTTGGTCTGATCCATTCTGGTATATATGGGGTCTCTTTGGTGTTCCATTGATTCATTGTTCCTGTGGAACCTAGACCTGGCTATGTTTTATTGCTTCTACTATTGGTTTTGGGTAAGGGGACAATGAAAAGGTGTTTATACAGTTACCATTGAAAATGACAAAAGATACCAAACAACGCCTGGATCAATGAATAAGAGTTATTTTATTGTTTGGTCATTAGTTTTAAGTTCAAGTTTTATATAAGCACTTGTATTAAATATTAAGTTAAAGAACTTAATCATTAAAATAGTTTTATATTTGAATAATATTGTCTTCCTTAAATAACATATAATCTATAAATAAAAAATAAAAAGCCGATTGCATTAATGCACATTTGTTCAAGCTGCATGTAAGATATATGATGCTGGACTTAGGAAGTTGAGAATTGAAAAAATTAAGAAATTGTGAATTGGTGAAAGGCTTAATTAAGCATACATAAATTTTCATATTTTTAATGGACTCTCTATTTAATGTGTGGATTCAATATTTAAAAAATTTATAACTTTTAAGTAAGGTTAGATTATTTTATTTATCGATGGATTAAGTGAGTAATGATGATTATCTTTTTTCATCATCTTGCTTGTTTCAAGATCTTATTAAATATGATGTTTTGTTATTAATATTTAATAT
>Ga0123341_1004817_pt1 | contig 11926 bp, 7 predicted proteins | sample Turbeapinknodule_FD_89959 | JGI IMG/M metagenome (GOLD analysis project Ga0123341, IMG submission 89959) | Root nodule microbial communities of legume samples collected from Mexico - Turtle bean Mexico pink nodule | ecosystem: Host-associated > Plants > Roots > Nodule | place: Mexico: Nepantla... | reverse complement strand
TAATATAGTAACACAGTAAACTAAAACTTATCTTAACAATTATTTATTAATCTTAATTGAAATATTATTAGATCATCAATATATTGTCATCTTACATATTTATTTTTTATAATATAATATTAAAGTCAGATTCTATTATAACAATTTAAATATAAATTTTATCTTATACAACTAAAATTCTTAATAGAATCTCAATAATATTAGTTTTTTCAAATGATATTATAAGTTCTTCTAGATAAATTCTAATACATTTTTTAAACCAACTTTAAAAAAATCTTCATTTACATAATCTACTCGCACTTATGACGAGTCTTACCTATTTTTTTTCAGATTTTGTATTCTAATATTAAGAAGTAAAGAGATATTAAAAATGATAAAGTAAAATGTTTGTGTTTTGGTGTATGGATTTAGGGAGCGGGTCAACGACGACGTTTACTACATATTGTTGCAGAGGAAGGTGGCGACTAATTGTGAATGGTTTTGGTTGGGATTGAGGCATGGCAATAGGTGAAGAAAGGCGAGAATCACAATCAGAATCAGAAGGAAAAGTGTGGAATTTGTTGAAGCTTCCCTTTCGCCATTCAACTGTTTCAACCTCCAATTCTGTTTCTTCCCTTGCCAGATCGCTCCTTCCCACACGACGTCGTCTCAAGCTCGATCCTTCCAGCAAGCTCTACTTCCCTTGTATGCGTCTTTTTCCACTGTCTTATCTTTTTACTGGGTTTGTTTTCATCAAATTTTTGTATCCTGTTTTTAATTGTTATATTAGATGATAAAAATAATATGAGGTTAATTAGCTTAAAATTCACTTCCGGTGACTTATCAAGTTACTGGTTATTGGATCACACATACTATATTGTCTCGTGCTGGATCACACATATTATATTGTCTCGCGCACGAACTGTCATGTGAGGGTGTGTGTAGTTTACATATTAATTAAAAGTTATATAAAATGAGTGTAAATATGACTTTATAAGTCGATTTTATGACGTTGAGAGTTAGGCTTCCACTAGGAGATTAAATTCATTCTTGTTTTTAGTTAATAATAATCATTGTTTTTAGTAACCTTGTATCTTCCTAATGTATCCTTCCCTTAATTAGAAATAATACTTAAATGAAAAAAATGTAGATCCAGTATTTTAGATATTTTTTAATATCAACAATCAGCATAATTATTTAAAACAAGTCTTATTATATTGTTTACGGATATAGAATTCTATTTTAGATTGAAAAACATAAAAAATAGCTTATAAAAAATATTGTCTGTAGTTTTGTTCTTGTATAGATGATTGCTTGACAGAGTCATTCCGAGTGTTCCTTCAATTGTTTCTGGTCATGTGTAGATGAACCGGGCAAGCAGGTTAAGAGTGCCATCAGGATTAAAAACACCAGCAAATCCAATGTAGCTTTCAAGGTAATGTATACTCAAATAAAACATATGTACCTTTTTTGCTATGCCTTTGTTTTGCATATTGATGAGTCTTCCAATCAACTGTGAACTGTCTATTGTGTTAAACATTATTTTGTTGAAGAGTAGTTCATCTGTAATTCTGAATAAATGAACGAATTATTTTCAATTTGTTATCTCTGATTTTGAATCAGATATCCTATTCTAACAATCCCTTTTTGTTCTTCTTCAACTTATTGTGTATACATAGTTTCAAACAAATGCACCCAAGAGCTGTTTCATGCGCCCTCCAGGGGGTGTACTTACACCTGGCGAGAGTATAATTGCGATTGGTAATAATTAATGTTTCATTTCTTCAAGTTCCTTGCTTTGTGTGGAGCATAAGATTGTTTATAATGCCAAGTTATCTCACTAATCTGTATATTTTTTCCTAAACTGATCTGTATTTGATTTGCTAGTGTTCAAGTTTGTAGAGCATCCACTCAATAATGAAAAGCCAGAAAAAACTGGATTCAAATTTAAAATCATGAGCATGAAGGTCAAAGGATCAATTGAATATGTCCCTGAAATGGTTAGTTTTTTTATCATCAGTACAAACTTACACTTGTCTCAATTTCTAATGGTTGGATTGTTTCTCTCTCCCTATCTTTCGTACGCACATTATGAAATCTGGACACAATCAAAATAAGTTCTGTTGTATATGCTTGGTTTTTCTCATTATATATCAACCACTACAGTGTCCCCGATTTTCTGCTTTTCTGTGAAGCAATGACGTTGTTCACCTTGCTAATCTTACTCAGCATTGTTTTGAATCATGGGTGTTTGTTCATTCTCTAAACAGTTTGGTGAGCTGAAGGATCAAGTAACAGTGGAACAGATTTTGCAGGTTGTTTTTCTGGACCCAGAGCGTAATAGTCCTGTAAGTGCTGAAATTTAAGTTTTTCATTTGTACTCTGTGGCAATATTCTCTTACTAACTACATTGGTGCTTAAAAGTACAATTAAATGTTCATAAACTATTCCAAACGCATTTTCTCAAATATCTGTTGCTATGAATAACATATATATTAATTAATTTTCCTGAGTGATATTGTTTTTTAAGGCTTTGGAAAAACTGAGGCTTCAGCTAGCTGAGGCTAATGCTGCAGTTGAGGCACGTAAGAGAGCCCCAGAAGATGAAGATCCTGAGATTTTGAGAGAAGGGCTCGTCATAGATGAATGGGTAAGTATGTTTACTTAAACAGTTTATTGGAAAGGTTACCTTGCAATATGTCACTTTTTGACAAATGCTTCGTATATCTATATCTCTGATTTTGTTTCCAGAAAGAGAGGAGGGAAAGATATCTGGCAAAGCAGCAGGGTGAAATGGTAATGGACTCTATATAGAAAAAATGTTTGACTTAGGGAAACAATTATATGTAATCACAAACGTTTGGCTTAGAGAAGATTCAGGTGGTGAATGGCTAGTGTGAAGTGTTCTTCTGAGAAACCTATAATTGGATGAGAGCATCCTCTGTATGTATATGTACACAACACAAGGGTCAGTGTCATTGGCTTTTCCAGAACTATATTTTGAAGGATTGATGTAAAATGGCAGTTTCTGTAAGAAGGGTGTTTTGCTGTCATGACAACAAGGGTTGATGTTATATAAGACAAAAAAAAAACTTTAAAAAGTATGGTGTGATGAAACTGAAATGTGAATGTAAGTATAAAAATTATAGATTATCTCCAATCCTTTTAATGGAACTTTTCAGATTGAAATCTAAACAGTTTTATGAATAATACTGAAAATAGTATACTCTGTAGATTATTGAAAATTTTCATACTATTACCTAAATTTTTAATTCCTGTAAAGTACTTAAAAAGATTATATGTATAGGTCCTTAAGTTACTTCTTTCTAGTTGCAAACAAATTAATCTTGATACTGGTTATATTGTTTAATAAAAGTTGAGTTTATCATAACACAGACTACCTTTTTAATAGAAATTGAATTAGTTGCGATATAAATTACTTTTATAGGAATCGAACTAACAGTAGAAGTTACCATGTTTTCATAGCAACTCTATTCATTGATTATAAATTACTTTTAGCAGTACTTGAATTAATTCTGATAAAATTATCCCTTTTAGTAGTAATTGATTTTTTATTCATAATAGTAACTGAACTAAGTATGATGTAAAATACTCTTTTGAATTAATTACACAACAAAAACTTGAGAGAACACAATGAAAAGTAGTTTTAGGCAAGGATAAAAGGCCATTAAGCCCAAACAATAATATGTCAGCTTTCAGCACCTCATACCATATCGATTCTTAAATTCGAAGCCCACCGAATAAAAAAAAATGCTTTTTTTGTTTATTATGTGACTGTTGTTTTTTATTTGAAGTGTTTGTGGCTATGGAGCAAGTTTTCACTATCCATATCCTTTCTTTTAATAACATTACTTTTAATTTATTATGTTTGTTTGTTTATCATTTCTGTAATCTGAAACAACCCCATAAACAGTGATAGGAGTCTCATAATTGATTAGGGTCATCTTTTTTATAATAAACAAATAAAATATCTTCATGAATAATAATAATAATGATAATAATAATAATATATGAAATAAAATAATATTATAGTAAAATGTTTCATTTTTTTTTCAATTAAACATCACTTTTGCTCTTTTTTTCTATTTTTTTTCCTCTCTACCTAGAAAGGAAGTTTAGAGTAAAAAAAGACATGACGACTTTGACTAGTGGAAGGTGTGAATGAATTCAAAAGGCCCCAAAGTGGATTGCAAAGAAAAACTTTTGCAATCATAATTCAACTGTTTTATTGAAAATGACTATACTCGTTAATTGTTCTTATCATGCCATTGTTTTTGTTATTAAGTGGGTCACACCTACCATCAGTTGCTGTGCACATTCTTTTAGATATATTACTGAACAACTATTTGTTCAAAAGAAAGTTTCAGACATTCAACAAACACAATCAATGAAATCATTCATTTGATATGAGATCTTAGAGATTGGAAGAAACATGGTGTTCTAACAAAAACAGATTCCTGGACCGCTTTAAGCTAGAACCTGGGAAAAGTAACACAAGTTAAGAACTGTAGAAACATGAGATTTGGTTGCCACCATCAGCACATAATGTATTTACAGAGGAAAAGGTTAAACTGAACCTTCTTTCTTTCTTAAAACTTAGGAGTCTTATATTTATCATGTGGAATTATAACTACTTTTTAACAATATTTTTGGACATACATCCTTTTACCTTTTACCATGTATTTCGTTAATAATAATGGTACATTAAGTCTCAGTCAATCTCATAAAATCGATTTATAAAATGAAGTTTATATACTATGAAATACTCTAATCTTTAGTCGATGTACAATCTCCAACACACCCTTCACGCTGAAAGTTACAGTTTGCATGCGTGGAGTGGTCTAATAACAACACAATAAGTCAGTCAATCTCATAAAATCGATTTATAAAGTAAAGTTTATGAAATACTCTAATCTTTAGTCGATTTACAATCTCCAACCCACCCTTCACGCTGAAAGTTACAGTTTGCATTGCATGCGTGGAGTGGTCTAATAACAACACTATAAGAGATGGTCTTTTGAAATGAGTGTGATATATATGGAGTGAAAAACCTAAGTATAGTTAGTCTAAAATCCGATAGTTTATTAGGTACGCTCCACATGGGGTTTGTGTGTGTTCCTCGACCAAATAGTACTTTTCTTGATCCCCATTTTCACATGTTCCCCATTAAATAGTCCTCTTGCATTGGTTGCAAATACATGGTATAATAAATGCCGCCCAAAACCCTTTTCATCAATCACCACACAGGCAAGAAGCTTGCTGTTTCCTCCTTTACAGAGTTCAAGAGCCTCAATCTTCACCCAGATTTAGAAACTTGCACTTTCACAATGTTGGTATTTTCTATAACTCTAGAAGCTCATAGGGGTTAATTAAAAAAAGCATAAACATAAAGAGAAGGATGTAAGTTCATTTTGTTGTCTTATCTGAAAGCTCCCAGGCAACAAGCATGCAAAGAATTGGCGTGTTGTGCTTTCTCAATTCCAATAAAGAAACTGTTACAGTATAAAAGAAAACTAGCTAAGAGACAAAACAATACAGATGGGAAAAACTTCATCCATCACTATCTCTTTGCACATAATGCCAGATAGAGAAAACCAAGATAGACACTACTCACATGCTCCTGAATGATTAACGTCTTTCCCATCTGATCCAACACGGTTCACTTATTTCTTATAATGTTTTTAGAACACCAACTGTTAAAATAAATATCACTACTAGTAGTTAATTACATCTTTTGTTCTTAACTTCTCAACTGTCGAAGCTAAAAATCTAAAAACAATGGCATAGTATTCCCAAGAAAATCTACAACAAATATATCATGTTATCACTATTTTTTGTTACAATCTTAGTAACTATGATGAGTTACTCTTGTCAAGAAAGCAAGGAAAATGAAATGAAACTGAGAAAAGATTGAGGTGAGGAAACCAAATTAGCAGCACTTGGAAAACAATTATGGTGAAAATTTACAGTTAAAAAAGTGAAAAAAAAAAATATTACATTCAAGAGTGCCAGATTCCACTCAACATACTGCGGAACCGGTTTGTGGCTAGCTTCCTGACGAGCCTCTTGGCATCGGAAGAAACCTCAGCTTCTGCAAGCCTCTCTATGTTTTTGGCATACCCGGAACTCACAATTTTCTTCCTGCCACTGTTGCAGCTTGTTAGTGACATCAAAATAGAGATCAACAACTTTTTATTACCAGAATTTCCCTCCCCTGGATCCAGCAATTGCAGGAGAAGGGCAATGCTTTGGTCATCCTGCACAAACCTCTTCCTGTTTTTAGCTACCATAACCATGCCAGAGAGTGCCTCTGCTGCCATTTCACGAACTTCAAACGATTTCGCATTTAGAAACTTCACAAGCTCGGCCATGAACCCTGCATCACCTAATGCCTTCTTGGCCTCCTCAGATGCTTCACACAATCTGAACGCTACCTTCAGCCCCAACTCCTGAATCGATACCTCCCCATTTCGAACATAGTACATCAAGTGATCCACAAAGCCATAACTCAGCAAAAGACTAACACAACTAGGCAAAGAAAAACACAAATTCTCAATAGCCCTCATCACAACCTCTCTTGTTTTAGACGAGCACGTCCACTTTGGATCCAAAACACGCAAAAGAACACGAACCCCTCCTTCTCTAACCACCATCTGCCTAACTAACTCATCACCAGAGGCAATGTTCTGAATCAACTCAATAGAACTAACTTGAACTACTTCATCCTTAGACCTTACAAGCTTCAAAAACGTGGAAACTACGCCCTCCTCAACCATAAACCTCTTGATTTCCTCAACCCCACAAAGATTCCTCAACACCCCACAAGCAGCACCAACCAATTCTCCTTTACACTCTGCACTCTCACAAATCCTAAACAGGACAGTTACACCTCCATGAGCTGAAACACACCAAGCATTATCCGAATTCTCGGTCAGTCTACACAGACACCTCACAACAGCAATCTTTCCCACTTCACTCCCACATTCCAAAATCCGAATTAAAGGCCCAATAACTCCAGCACCAACCAAAACCCCTTTACAAAAATCAAAACCCGCAACGACAGAAACAACCTTCGCAGCCTCCTCAACAATCTCAACCTCATTACAACCCAGAAAATCCACCAACAAGTGAACAAACTCAGAAACATCAACAACCAACTTCACATACAAATCATTCTCCACAACAACCTCATGCAGGTTCATCAATGCCTGCTTCCTCATTCCCAAATCACCAACCTTCATTCGAGTCATTAAGTCCCTTAAGTAGAACCTCATGTCATCTTTGCCAGCTCCAAAACCAGGCCTTGAAACCACAACAGCGTAGCCATGCCTCGACACACGCTTCTTGAATATCTCGGATAGCTTCTTCACGTGCGCTTCCAACTTCCCCAAAGTCAGGTCCAAGTCGCTCTGCATCAAGAGCTTCCCGCTGTAGGACAGATCCAAGCACCGCCTCGCCAGCTCGTGGCACTCCTCCACCGTGCCATTTATCGCCGGGAGCTCGCTTGAGAGTGAAGTGGAGTCGCCGGCAACGAGTGCCGAACAGAGCTCCTCCAGCCTGCTCCGAATAAGCTGCCACTTTCCGGCGAAGACTCTGATGGAAAGAGAGAGGGAGACGAGGGAAGAGATGAGCGTCATAACTCGCCGGTGACCGGAGCCGGCGGTGTCAGCCATTTGAGTTCTCAAAGCAAGCGCATTTGGTTTTATGCGTTGGTATTTATTTCTCTGTAACGATATCGGAAGAGAGAGAGAGAATGTAATTTGGTTCTGACTTCAGATCTATACTTATCCTTAGATTGCACTTCACAGAAACTTCCACTCTTCTCTCTTTATTTACTGGAATACCCTTTTCGGCTACTCTGTAAACTCTCATTTTTTTTCTTCATTTTTCTTTAAATAATTTCATATTTTTTCTTTTTCCCTCTCTATATAATGTGTTAATTTGCTGCTTCTGAAAAAAAATATAAGCATCAGAAAATTACTTGATTGAAAATATCTGAGCTAATCATTCAAAATATAAAAATTTAAATTGCTTACTATAAAAAATTAAGGTTGTCATCTTAATAACACTTTTATTTTCCAACTCATTATATTATTATTTAATAAATTTCTTTTTATATTTAATATATATTATTATATTATTAAAATAAGCTGTAAAGTGGATATTTTGTTTTATATGGTGTAAAAGAATCATTTTTCTTTATGTAAACATCCTGCGAGGCGTGTATTGCAAATGTACTTTTTTGGTATTATATTTTGGACGCTTGTGGAAGTTATTAGTTAACGGTTATTTAAGTAAGAGCAGAAGTTATCAGTTTACTGCTACTTTTCTGTGAACACCATAGCAGGAGTTATATTTTGCAGGTACTCTCATTCTCATTGCACCAAGCAGTGACGAAATTAACCCTTTTATTTTTTTCTTACTCTTCATCATCATTCAAGAGTAATAGTAATCCTACTGCAAGATCTCGATATGGAAGAGGTTGCAAAATTGGATCCAGAAGTTGTATTCTGAAGCATTTATTCGTATCAGTCAAAATTAACATGGAAGTGGATCAAGGACATGTTTTTCGCATCAAAATGAAAACTAGTTGTTCAACTTCTACCTTTTTCACATCAAGAACATGATTTGTTGACAGTAGAACATATTTCCAGAGTTTGATGTATTTGTTATTTAACTAGCTTGTCTTGAATTTATGATTTTGTTAGTTTTTCTAAGACAACGGCAGAGTGACTTCTCTGATATCTTTGAAATCAAATAAAAGAAGTTATGTATCTTCCTTTAGCTTTATGGAAGATATTAAGGAAAGGATTTACTATCTTTCTGTCAACTACAGAGTTTACATATATGTCAGACATCATGATGGAAGTCAAACTCAAACATTTATAATTTAGAACAACGTGGTCCAACTATATTCAGTGCATAATTTCTGCAATAGCATGAAATAAATCATCAGCATCTTAAATATTGTTTGTACTGCATTGTCCTCCATAAATTTGTTGACAAAACAGATCAACTGCAAATCAAATGGAGGAAACTAGAATGAAGTCGGAAAAATCAGAACTAATTCTCTCTCTTTAGTTCTGATACAAGATGGAATGAGTCATTACTCATTAGAACTGGTCCGACATATTGATTAAGATAATTTATGTTAAGAAGCTAACAAACTGTTTTTGGGAAGTTAGATTATTGATACTCCTCAATTAAGCTGTAAACGAGAATTGTTGGGAATTCCTCCTTAATTTAGTGAGAGACCATGACCGATGAATATTGATAACTAATCCATTTAATATATTCAATGATATAATAATCATTCCAAAAATCTTGAAATTATATCTTAGAAAATGTAGAGTATGAGAAAAAACAATAAGATAATGAAGATAGGTATTAGAACAGCGTTTGAATTATAGTTGAGAGAGAGAGCAATGTAACAGCAGAAGAGGCGCAGGTGTGAAGTGTGAATTAACAAAATAGACAGAATAGACAGAAATGCAGAAGGACCACACTGTAATAAGGACAGAGCTTTGATTTGGAAAGCAAAAGGCAAAGGGGAAGGGTCAGCTTTCAATGGCCTTGGAATGGGAATGACACGACCACACTGCACACACCCCACCATGTGAAACCATCCCCTTTGGCCTCTGCATTTGCCTTCAGCCACCACTCACATTTCACAATGAAAGTGCAAGTGACCCTCATAACTAATTAACAAAAGTAACTCTCTTTTCCTAACCTTTTGTTGCTTGCAAACGGATACCAAAGAACCAAGTGTCCAATGAAACCCAAAGGGGAATCGCTGAATAATCCTAACCCCCCACTAAGGAACATTCACCAATGAAAACTCAACCGTTTGATCAGCTCCAAATACGAAGTCAAAGAAAATCAAATGATGCTTACATCTAAAAAAGTGTGCATGTTTTCAAGAGACAAAGGGGTGTTGGTTCACGAGAGAGCATGAGAAGAAGGTCCAACTGGTACTAGTCAGAGGCCACAGGCTCAAAACAAAGAAAAAAGGGTAAATTAAAAGCTGCCCATGTCATGACAATCCCGAAAAAAGCATCAAGATATTGACCAACCATCCCCCACTAACATAATCTTCTTTTGCAAAATTTATGCCTGTTCACTAGAGAAAAAAAGAAGAGGTAAAGAAACATTGGTACGTGACAAATTGGATACTAGTACTACGTAAAAATAACCACAAAAAAACAGAAGTTGAATAACTCACGATGTGATTTTGGTGTAAAGTTTCAGCACTGTCAAAGGACAAAATTGTGATATGGTGTAATGCAACTAGAATGCTGCATAGAGTGTTGTTTATACCAGAACTTATAGCAGGTCTAAATTTCTAAAAGCTATTCAGTTTGGTATTGTACAAAGCCACTGTGCTCGTAGGGTCATGTGGTTGAGTGGGTGAAAACAACTCATTGGAAAATACATGTTGTTGCTACTCATGCAACATAATTGCAGTTGCAGTTCTGCACATGCCTCAATTTATCTCAGAAGGGAAGTGGAACCCTTTGCTCTAATCTCATGTTTTCATTCATCTGTCCTCTACTTTGCCTAGATTACTTTACACCATGATAAATGCATCTACCTAATTATTAATTCAATTTTAGTTTCCTAAGGTGTTCTTCCACTTCTCAATGGATTGTGTTGTGCAATATTAACTAGTAATAATAATCATTGATCATCATTTTGAATTTCAATTTCACTGTTGAACCAAAACTGAAGAGAATTACTGTCTAACCCTTCTACCCGATAGTCAAGAAGAACTGTGTGCTATTTTGTTTCTTTTACTGGGTGCAGAGTGTCATTGAATTATATGCAAAAGCAATGCATTGCAATGGTAACTTTGAGTAGGCACCAAGTGAGATTCAAGAAAGCAGATAATTTGAAAATACCTTAGCTTTGAAGAGAAAATATCTTGTGTTCTTCAAATCACTATATAACAAATCGGGAAATAACAATACTGTTATAGATTGATTGATGTATTAATTTGGATGTAGTGTTATGTCAGTAAAATAAATTACGCAATCATTCCACTGATATCAAACAGTATGTTTATATACAAATTGGTCAATTATTATCACAACGAATTTATTTATTTTTGTTGAAGCAATCAAATATGGATTGGTTTTAAAGTACTTAAACATGTCATTAGTATGTTCCTTCCTAATGTTTGTGATATTTTATGTTTATCTTGAAGAAAAGACACGAGTTCAGATCCACCTTATCACATCGATGTGATGTGTTAAAGGAGTTAAAAACTAAGTGTAGCCACATGCATCAAACCCCAATCCCTATTCACCAGCTTGACTTATGAATATGATAATTAATGAGTGTGGACCAGTTGCAGTGCTTGATATTAAAACTTATACTACCAGAAAATGATGTGTCTATACGGATCATGCATGGATCCTGCATAACCCAAATATCATAGAGTTATTATTAGTTGGAAATTTGAATAAGACGGTTTGCCAAAACTTCGATTACCTCTCATAATGAACTAAGTAGTGGTTATCTACAGGGAGGAGTGTGCTTGTTAAAAGATAGTTGATTACTGCAAGATTAAATACTAAGCATGTAAATGGTAACAACCATTTTTAGTCTAAAACCTGAGCATTAAGCTAATTAAATTATTATAAACTAACAAGTGAATTGAGCTCATAAATGTGGTACCGGATTCAGAGCATGATTGTATGGAAAGTGGTTGATGAGCAGGGGACCAATGCATACATGATGTTTAAATTGAATCCTGACCTTCAAAATGGTAATTCTTTGCACACAAAGACACACTTCTGATGCTGCTCAACTTGCAATGGCTTTTTACCATTTATCATTAATGGTGTGTTTGGATTAGGGGAGGGGATTTCAGGAAAAGGATTTAGAATGATTTGAGAGAAAACTGAGGTTGTTTGGATTGAAGTAT
>Ga0123341_1004816_pt1 | contig 11927 bp, 7 predicted proteins | sample Turbeapinknodule_FD_89959 | JGI IMG/M metagenome (GOLD analysis project Ga0123341, IMG submission 89959) | Root nodule microbial communities of legume samples collected from Mexico - Turtle bean Mexico pink nodule | ecosystem: Host-associated > Plants > Roots > Nodule | place: Mexico: Nepantla... | reverse complement strand
TAAATATTTTGAACTAGTTATGAGAAACACTTTTTAATATAAAAAAAATTTGTGGAAATTTATTGTCAATTTATATAATTTATAATTATATTTTACTTTTGTTTCGAATATTTCATAGATTATGTATTTGTGTTTATATATATTCATAAGTGAAAAAAAAATGTGTTTAATTGGATTCATTTCAAAGGAATAATAATGTGTTATTAAAAAATAAATGATTATTATTTTGAAACAATGGGAGCATCAACTCTAGTTTGGTGAGGATTGGGAAACGGCGTCGTCTTATTTAATTTAATAATTAATTAAAAAGAGAATGGATGGGAAGAAAAAATGGAACAGTTGTTGATATAATCGGCGTTGTGTGCAGTGGAGTGGAGGCGGTGACTCTGTGACTTGCCTTGTTGAATTGAATTTTGAGTTGAATCTCTGGTTCATGCGAGGAACAGAAAAACAAATTATATAAGTCTTTATCTGCTGCCAATGCAAACCAAAACGATGTCGCCTCCTGCTCTCCCTGTGTTGCTGCTACTGCTGTTTCTCGTTGCCGCCGGCGCCGGCGATGACGATGCCAAACGCGACGACCAGAGAGCTCCCAAGTCCCAATCCTGCAATAACCCCTTCCAATTGGTATTCTTCTTTTCTTACTTCCCTTCGATCTCCCGTTTTTTCTTCTCTTCTATTCCTGCGACTCGCTTCCCAAATCCATCCCAATTTTATACTATTTTATTTATTGACTGCTGCAGGTGAAGGTGGAGAACTGGATTGATGGCGTGGAAGGGCGTATCTACAATGGCGTCACTGCCAGATTTGGCACTATTTTGCCTCAGAAACCTGAAAACAGTGTCAGAACTCCTGCTATTTTCTCTAATCCTGTAGACTGCTGTTCCAATTCAACCTCAAAGGTACTTTTCTTCCTCTTCCACCCTGCTTCCCTTCACCTACGATCTAATATATGTGTGCCCTTGCTACCTGCCGATTTTAGAAACAAACTAGATAAACTCTCTAACTTGATAAGGGACCTCATCCATGTTCTGTCTTCATATTTCGAAATGTTTTTTGTCTATTTTTACCGTCCAATAGCCGGTAGTTATATTTGACGGGAATATGGTATATTGTTTTTCTCAAGAAGCATGCCGAGGGAGTTATGCATTCCTCTTTTTACAGCTTTCTGGATCAGTTGCTCTCTGTATGCGTGGGGGTTGTGACTTCACAGTCAAAGCTGAATTTGCACAGTCTGGAGGTGCTACTGGCATGTTGGTGATAAATGATGCAGAAGGTTTGTTTTAGTGCTTCACACACTATATGAGACTTCCATACTCATTTACAATCATTGGTAAAGTGAGTTGCGAATACACTTTTTAATACTAAAGCATATTCATTTATATGAAGATGCAGACAATTCTTGAATACATGTAATACATAATGGAAAGATGAAATGAGTAGTGAAACAACTGACATAAGCATGGACAAAGTGACACGGCCCTTTTCCCACTGTTGCTTTCATCTTTGAATATCCACTAAATGTTTTAGCATACAATTTACTTATTGAATCATTCCTCTGGGTGCAATTAATGACTTGCACTCTTTTTTTTTCTGCTTTGATCAATAAAAAGTTTTATATGGTCGTATTTAGTGTAATATCTAACTATAAATTTTTCCAGATCTCTTTGAGATGGTTTGCTCCAATAGCAGTGAGGCAAACATTTCAATTCCAGTTGTAATGATAACAAAGTCAGCAGGAGAAAGTCTCAATAAGTCTTTAATATCTGGAAGGAAAGGTGAGAACTTCAATTCTTTGAACATCTAGATGTCAGGTTTATTTTCCACTTGGCTTACAGATTGTTAATTTTAAGTTGTCTATTGCAGTGGAAATATTGTTATATGCTCCACCTCGGCCACTTGTTGACTTCTCAGTTGCATTTTTGTGGTTGATGTCTGTTGGAACTATTGTATGTGCTTCTCTCTGGTCAGATTTAACTACTCCGGAGAAGTCTGATGAACGCTATAATGAATTATGTCCCAAGGTTTTTTTTCCTTGCAACCCTATATTATCCTTAAAGTTTATTATACATAAATGTGTTTTTGTGATTCCTTTAGTAAGCACTTTTCTGGATGTGAGGACATGCTTTTGTCAAGAAAGAATCTACTAATATTTAAACAATGCTAAAATGGGAAATGTATAATCACCGTTTGATCTTAGCATATGTATTGGTCTACATTTCCTATTTTATTTAGTTTTAGCCACTGATAATTATTTTAAGAGCGTGTGTTTCAAGTTTTGCAAAATTATTCCAGGGAATGAACTGAAATATAAAATTCCGGTGTTTGTTATAAGTTTTAAATTATTTGAGGCATGCCCGATTCCCACAAATGTGTCATCTTTATATTTTGCTTGACTTTTGTTTCCATGGCTGATTCTCACATTAACTAGGATAAACTACTTGATATGGTACATAAGCCATGAAATTCTCCCACTTAATGGACTAGTTTTTTGGGTTAGACTCTACTCTTGCTCTTAAGTTCTAATAGTTGGTGTTTTCCTTGAGAGTTGAACTACGAAAAAGGCTACCCATAGGTTGGATTAAGGTGCAAACCAAATACTAATAGGTGAGTAAATCCATCAAAGAAAAAAAACTACCATGAGGTCAGTGTCAATAGAGTGAAAACCATTGTGGACATATCGGCCCTTAAAGGTGACAATGTTAGGAGTTTCACATTGAGTTGAATAAACTACTTGATGTGGTACTTAAGCCTCCAGATGTTTTCACCAAATGGATTAGTCATCTGGGTTGGACTCTCCTATTGTGCTCAAGTCCTAAGGTGGGTACATTCATTCCCTCGGGGAATATTGGAAGTTTCAACTTATAATACATCATAACCATTAACTTCTATTCCTAGTTTTGTTTTGTACTTCTACCATACCAGTTCAATTTTTGTAAGCATTCCCATAAATGTTAAACTCCATCCAAACATGTTTAGTTCGATTTACCCAAGATAGTATTCCTCAATATAATATTCCCAGGAATAAATAATACCGCCCATCTTCTATGAATTTTACAATGGAGTACAGGAGTGTGCCTTCTTCCTTTTGTTTACTGATACATTTTTTTTCATGTTTTCTTTTAACACATGTTCAAGTGTATTAATTTGTACCTATATGTTTCTTTTCTTTTGTTAGGAATCTTCAAATGCTGCAACGGCCAGAGATGATTTTGACAAGGAAATTGTTAATATTGATTCAAAGGGTGCCATCATATTTGTCATAGCAGCATCTATCTTTCTTGTGCTATTGTTCTTCTTCATGTCATCTTGGTTTGTCTGGGTGCTGATTGTACTTTTCTGCATAGGTGGTATTGAGGTAATGTGGCTCATTTCCATGGATTTTTCCTGTAGTCTAGTGCTCTTGCTAATTAGCAAAAAATCATATATCATTGTATGCATGAAAAAGGAGGTATTGGTTCTGAATCTTCCATGATTATATTTGCAGTCTATAAATAAATTCAAATTTTGAACTAGCAATTTGAGTGTTTGACACATGTAGCAATCAGATTATACTGCATTACTTTTGTTGATTACACATACAAGTTATAAAAGGGTAAGAAAAAAAAGGAAGAGAGTGAAAGTCTCGAGATAAAGAATTTAGGAGCACTAATACAAGCTTTGTTACTGTCATCAACATACGAAATCTAAATCTGCAATGTTCCTCTCTAAGTTATATTTTTTTTTTTCATTTTCAGGGTATGCACAATTGTATTTTAAGCCTGACTGTAAGGTACAACCAATGTCTCTTTCTTTTCTGGCCTGAAAATGGGCTCAGTGTTTCCTCAGCATGCAATGGTTTCTGTTAAGTTCTGTTTTTATTCTAATTTGAATGAGCAGAAAATGCCAAGATTGTAGTCAGAAGACAGTGAGCGTACCTCTATTTGGGGAGACTTCTATTTTCTCACTGGTAGTATTGTTATTCTGTGTGGCATTTGCAATTTTTTGGGCTGCTACACGACAGGAATCATATTCATGGGTTGGCCAAGATATTCTTGTAAGTTTCAGTTTTAGTACCTTTAAGACAGATCTTTCTATTATTATTTCAGTTTCTAAATTCAATCTTATATTGCTAGAGATGCTTAGAATAAGAAATTTCCTTCTTTCTCAAATGTTGTCCATGAACACTGACTGTCTTTGGAAACCGGGAACTTTGTATGAAGAACTTTGTTAGTGTTTATTTCTGGACAATTCCTATTTCATTTTTTGTATATATTTAAATGAATTCACCTCAATATATACGTTGATATGCTCAAATAACTACACACACACTGGTGCATCCATAGGTATGTATGTTAGAGAAATGACAAAAACACAGATATTCTTGGTATATCAAGTCCTCTAGTTTAGGAATGGCGTAACTATCAAGTAGTTTATTATGTTAACAAGCAGCTATCCATTGACCATATGAACTAACTACCTTAGTGGTTAGTAGTTCATAAACTATAAATATTTTTTAATATTCTCTTTTAATTTCCTCTTTTCCTAATCTTTATATTAGATTTCGTCAAATCATTAAATAATACATGTTTAAATATCCACATATTGGTCAAATGCCGAATTGGGATCTTGGTTGGTTCCATAATTGGCTTCTCAGATGTCAATCTAGCAGCTGGTTTGTTATGTCAATTATATTTGAAACCCTCATGATGATAAGTTGTCTGATCTTTCATTGTGTGCTAACTATTCACTTGAATTTTTGCTTTGTTCTTCACAGGGCATCTGTTTGATGATAACAGTCTTGCAGTTGGCTAGATTACCTAATATTAAGGTACCTGCATGGATTCTTTATCTCTACAATCAATTTGTTATGTATATTAAAACAGCTCTAATAGTTTCTTATGCATGATATTATAGGTTGCAACTGTTCTCCTCTGCTGTGCCTTTGTCTATGACATTTTTTGGGTATTCATATCTCCAGTGATATTCCACGAGAGTGTTATGATTGCAGTAAGTATTTACTTTCTTAGTACTACTATAGTACTTTTACTTATTATCTCAGACATGTTAGCATCTTTAAAGGTAGAGTAATAAGTACTTATTTTCTTTTACTTGATAAAAAGAAAAGTTTAGTAAAAGAAAGAAGAGAAAGTAGAAGCATAAGTTACAGGATACATCATCTTCAGAAGCATATCAAGAGAAAAAGTCTGAACAGAAAAATACAACGACCACTAGCTGATAAACCTCTCTCTCTCTCTCTCTATCTATCTCTCTCTCTCTGTATATATATATACACACACACACACACACATATACTATAACTGTGAACATGGAATTCAGGAGTGATTCAGTTAAAAACTAAATTCACAGAACTTATCTATGCTCAATTGTTTTTCTATCTGGCATTATGGTGCTTTTTGGAGTGGAGCTTTGGAAGGAAATTAGGAAATTCTGGATCTTACACTAAAGTGTTCAGATTGAATGTGGGCAAAATAGGATGTACTTTTAGGAAAGTAATTGGTTTGTGTAGATATTCTTTGGGTGGACTAAAGCTTGCCAGAGGTGATGCATGCTTATGTGTTGGAGCATGAATGGAGGGAAGTGGTAGATGGGTGGTAGTACATGATGGTGAGTTGGTTGTTCTTGTGCTGTGTTCATGTGCTTTTGCTTCAACCGACATTGGGATTGTATAGATCTAGTTCTCGCAGGCTAGCAGTTGAAAGGAAGGGTATACTGCAAAAAATTCAGTATGTCAAGTAATAAACAAAAGGGAAGTGTACTGCTGAAATGGGTTAAATTTATCTGTGTCACGGTATAGAAAGAGAGGATATGGAGAAAATAGTTATTCTATGTGAATGTACAGGTATCATCATGTTTAAGTATTATTTAAAACTAAAATTGAGGGCTGCATATATAGCCTTCGGTACAAATTTACAAGCCTGTGGTGGAAGTTAACTATAAAGGAGGGCTACACACAAGAGTTGACTAACACAAAACATATAGTAAAGAATCAATTGGCTACCCTATGAACACTTGTATTATTTTTCAGAGGGACTGTTTTATCTCTCTAATGGTGCTTTATTAAAAAGGAAGTGATAACTCTGGTGTTTTATAGATCTTTTATACTCGTGTGGGCTTTAATTTCTAGGTTGCTCGAGGTGATAAGGCAGGTGGAGAGGCAATTCCAATGCTTTTGAGATTTCCTCGTCTTTTTGATCCCTGGGGAGGTTATGACATGATTGGGTTTGGAGATATTCTCTTTCCTGGGTTGCTTGTTTCCTTTGCTCATAGGTACTGAATTCCTTATTTAGTCAATATAATCTATAAATGCAAGATTTGCAAAGTTGAATATATACATTTGAATGAATACTGTCTATTTTTGCTACCACAGAAAACAGAAACCAAAGGATAATGGATATTTTTTGAGTAATTTTGATGTTTCATAGCTTCGAAATTTTTCTTCACCCTATTTGCATTCCACTGGGGAAGCTACTGTTTGCTTAAGTGAATCGTAGGCTTTTGGACTTGTACTCAGTATATTACGAATATTTGAAATTTGATTACACTTTGCCTGCCCATGACACCGTGTGATTAACCAATCCTGTTATGGATATCAAAGTCTAATCCTGTACTTAATGAAAATACATAGTATATTGGCAAATACTGCCACTTTTTATGGAAGAAGAATCAGCAATCTCTTATCATTGTTTAATATACATGCAAACTTTTGACCTATGTACAAACATCTTTACCGAGGTCCTGAAAGGGAACAGAACAAATTCCATTTGTAACAAGTTTAGCACAATTTATGTACATGCTATAGCTTTCTTGGGCTTGCAAAACATCGGAGAGTTCATTTTAATATTACTCAAAATTAACTAAAGTTTTTTTATACAGTGATGATGTTAAATGGGCAGTTTGATTGTGTTGCTTCGGCTTTTTTGGATTAATAATACTAACTTATATCAAACACGGGCAGAATGTCACAACTGCTCAGGAGTAAAATCCTATCAAATTTCATGACTTTGCAAGCCTGCTGTCCCTTCGATTGTGTTTCATGCATGTTCCTAATGATCTGATGTCTCTTGGAGAATTCTTTTCCTTATAAAATTTGCGTTAGGTTACTTATTTATTTATGTACTTAATAGAAAAAAATGCTGTTTTAACATATTTATTCTGTATTTTGGTTGTCATAGATTTGACAAAGATAATAGGAGGGGGGCATCAAATGGATATTTTCTTTGGCTGGTAATTGGCTATGGCATTGGTAAGTTCTTTGTTTCATGTTTATATTAAAGACTCGTTAATTTATATCAGAACTCTAGCTAAAACTGTGTTGCCTCTGTTTTACTCGTCTACGTTCAATTCAAGGCCAAGTATTTCTGGGATTTATATAAGCATTATTTGATTAGAGTTCAGAATTTAAGGTCTGTCATACACTGCTTGAAAACTGAAGCAGACTTGAAATAACTGGCATATGCTTCCAGTCACAAGGAATCTAAAAATAAGTTACGATTGCTGATGATTCATATTTATTTGTCACATCACAAACCGTTTCAATGCTTCTATATCGTGACAGATTATCCTTTTCTGTTTTAGGCCTCGTTTTCACATATTTGGGGCTATATCTTATGAACGGAAATGGACAACCTGCTCTTCTCTACCTTGTTCCTTGTACACTAGGTAACTAGTTTTGTGCTGAAATTAGATGCGTAGCTCAACGTTTTAGTTGATTCTATCTTATTCCAATCGTTGTCTAATTAAATGAACAGGTGTCACTGTCATATTGGGATGTATAAGAGGTGAGTTGAAGAGCCTTTGGAATTATGGCACAGACGCATCATTGTCAGCAGAGCATTCTGAAGTTTAAATGATTACATAATTAATTCATCTTTTGAGGATTGAAGAAATTGAACTGCAACTCTGGAAATGTTCTCAGCAGCTCAATGATGGAATGAATGCTGAGGTCAGGAAACACAGCAGGTGTACAGTACAGGCTCCGTAACTATCTTCTGTATTGATGATTGAGTGTTTTTTATGATTATGACTGCTTCATAGTTCACTTGTAAAAGGAATGATAAACAGATGGAAAAGGAGGTATAAAAAATTAACCATCATATCGCCATGCCATTGAACTTCTTTGACCTTTCTAACTGCCGTAGTCGCACTTTTAATATTGTGTTTTCAATAAATAATATTCTTTATTTACTTTTTCAATAATAGTTTATGATATTTCACTTGTGTGAACATCAAATCTGAAAATGAATCATAATTAAAAGATGACGGCTAACACTATTTATTACAGTCAAATGAATATTACACTGTTACAATGTCAATGTTCATTTCTTGAAGTATTTATACTTTTTAAACCTTATGAATTGAAAGATGAGTATTACACTGTTACAATGTTCATTTTTTGAAGTATTTATACTTTTTAAACCTTATGAATTGAAAGATGAGTATTACACTGTTACAATGTTCATTTTTTGAAGTATTTATACTTTTAAAGCCTTATGAATTGAAAGATACTATAAAACCAGATACAACTATATTTTTTGTTTCACAGAATTGTGGTATAAAGGAATATCTTAGGAAAAGCCATTTACATTGTAAGGATTTACAAGAGGAATTTTGTAATTATAAAATGTTTTGATATTTGAAAGCTATTCCAGGTTTGAAAAACTGTATATAGTCATTACTAAGCAGGAAAAATAATTTCAAACAAATTACAAAGTTAACACTGCAATTTAACCTTTTTAATTTTAGAAAAAGGGTTGTTTTACTATTTTAAAAATTTTATTTTTACAGAACTAAAGTAAAGATTGAATGAAGGAATATGATATGAATTGCTATAATATTAACATTCACTTATCTGTTCATTCCTATTTGTGTTTGATTAATTTAAAAAATGGAACTCCCAAACAATTTGCCTGATGATTCATTTGAGAAATAGGATTAAAGTCTCACTAAAACTAGAAAATCAAGTCCTGTATTTGCCCATTTAATTGATATGGCAGACTATTCTCAAAAGCTTCAAAGGTAAACGATTATTGTTACTGAAATTAAACATGTTGATTGGGGAAAATCACATGTTGTTCTTTGCAATGAAGTCTGAGTCTGAGTGGTAGAAAAGTTTGGATGGAGTAAAATATTTGACTTGTGCTGCATTTTGTTCCTAACAACAAAAAAAGTTTCAATCTCTTTTGGTACAATCACCTCTCGAAACCCCAGCTTCTTTGCCACCCATATTCTGCCAACAACATCTTCACATGTCTTTGTTTGTAGTGAACACATTAAATTTCAACTCTCTTATTGCTCTTGGTCCTACCACTAGACACTCACGGGTTCCTTCTATGCAGACACCACACACTCCCTCACTATAAAATATTCTTCCCCCTTCCTTCCCACTTCCAATCATCACACAATTCCAAATGCTTTAATTTTGTAGAACCTTCTTCACCTTCACTCTTCTCTTTTCCTCCATGGATCAGTTTCTCATTCTTCTTCTTTTTCTCACATCTCTCTTCACTTCCCCTTTTCTGCTCATTGCTCAATCTCCAACTCCAATTATCTCTCATATCAGTGTAGTAGGAGCTGTTTACTGTGATACCTGCTCCACCAGCACTTTTTCCAAAGAGAGCTACTTCTTGCAAGGTAAGAACATTAGCAGTAGATGAATGGTTCATGAGTGTTAATTTTGCAATGCACTGTTTCATTGATTTGATCTAATCAATTAATCAGGTGTTGAAGTTCACATACAGTGCAGATTTAGAGCCACCTCACCAAAAACTAACGAGCAGATAAGCTTCTCAGTGAATAGAAGCACAGACCAATATGGAGTGTACAAGTTGGAGATACTATCAGTGGATGGAGTTAACTGCATGGATGGTTCTGCAATTGTGTCACTCTGCCAAGCTTCTTTAATAAGCAGCTCCAATTCCACTTGCAATGTTCCCTTTCTCAAGAGCACAACACGCCAGATATCAGTCAAATCAAAGCAGGATAACCTCTGTGTCTACACCTTGAGTGGTCTCAGTTACAAGCCACCTCAGAAGAACACTACCTTGTGTGGACATCAGAATCAGCAACCCCATTTGCCAAACTCCTTCAACTCCTCTGAGTTCTTCTTCCCTTGGCCACACCTACCATTTCCTCCCCTTCCACCTTTTCCACCCTTACCCTTTCCCCTTCCACCTTTTCCATCCTTACCCTTTCCTCCATTGCCATTCCCAACCTCACCACCAATCCCATCTCTGCCTTTCCCTTTCCCACAATATCCTCCAACCCCATCTGCCTTTTCACCTCCTCCATTCAATTTGCATGACCCTCAAACTTGGCTACCTCCCATCCCTTCCCTTTCTCATACTCCACCACCCCCACCTGCATTTAATGTAGGGGATCCCTCCACTTGGATCCCTCATCTTCCTCCCTCACCTCCTAATATACTATACCACCAAACACCCTAAAATTACCAAACATCCTAAAACTTTCTACCACTATAAGAAAATCATTAAATAGAAAGTAAGTTATAGTTAGTTACTGTGTTTGAGTAAAACAGAAAAAAATTTATAAAATAAACAAATTATAGTATCTAATTTAGTTTCTAATATTAATAAAAAATTATAAAATAGTTTATAAATTGGTATCTAATATTTAGCTATCAAGGTTTTAACGCTACTTATTATTTTGTGTTATAAATTAGTCTCTATTAGTCTTTTAGAGACCAATTTACAATCTAAAATATTAGTAACTAAAATCTAGATAACTAATTTAGATATCAATTTAAAAATTATTTTATAAGTTTGTATTAATAATAGAAATCACTTTAGATATCAATAACTTTTTAAGTCTTCAAATTAATATCTATTTTAGTTAATATAGTGACTAATTATTTTTTGTCTCTAAGTTTGTTTACTATTTATTGATTTTCTTTGTAATATACATTGTAATATTTTTTATTTATTGCTGTCATAATTACATTTGTATGGAAACATGTCATTGAGCGGTGAAGAAGAACATAATATAGAAAGTAAAGTGCAATTCAGTAACTAAACTTGAATGGGTGGTAACACAACCCCCGTCGGTGTTGTCTTCTCCAGCTCACGTGTATGCTATGCTGTGTTGTTCTATTGAGCCAAAAGTGAAGCAAGTCACAACGAGAATAATATGTGAAGTGATCAAAGAAAAGGGATCACAGGTTTTTACTTCAATAAAAAATGTTGGTTCCTATAGTAACTTCATGTCCTATGTCCTGCTTTGTTTAATTAATTTATGTAAACATATAATGTCATATAACTAATAGTTTTTTTTCGTATTCTAAAGTTGATTGTATAGTTTTTCTACAGTATTGAGTAATGGATTAAATTAAATTTTATCTAATTTATTAATATTAAATGTCAATTAATATAGAGATCAAAGTCTTACGATTTAAAAAATATAAAAAATTAAATATTAAAAATCTCGAGTGAATACTTTAGTTTCTAAACATTGTAAAGAAAAATGTGTCCAATGGTGGACATGGACTTAACGGACAAATAAAAATTATATAATTTAAAAATATGAGTAAGTCAAAATGAATAAAATTTATATAATTTAAAAATATGAGTAAGTCAAAATGGAAGAATTAAAAAATAGAGAAAAAAAACTTAGCTGACACTATGATATCGAATTTAGTATTTATATTTTAAAAAAAGTGTTGAGAATGAAAAAAAAGGTAAAAAAAAATGAAATTGATGGAAACAATTAATGTACAGGTGGGATGGGTTAGTGTGAAGAAGGATAAATTAATACACATCTTAATCTTAATTTTAGTCTTAATCTTAATCTTAATCTTAATCTTACGTATCTATATCACGCCTCTCTCAATTTAAAATATTTAACACTCACTCACAAATCAACAAAACTTATGATTAAAATACTATACTAAGCTTATTTTAAATATATATACC
>Ga0123341_1004815_pt1 | contig 11929 bp, 9 predicted proteins | sample Turbeapinknodule_FD_89959 | JGI IMG/M metagenome (GOLD analysis project Ga0123341, IMG submission 89959) | Root nodule microbial communities of legume samples collected from Mexico - Turtle bean Mexico pink nodule | ecosystem: Host-associated > Plants > Roots > Nodule | place: Mexico: Nepantla... | reverse complement strand
TCATATTTTGTAATATATATATATATATATATATATATATATATATTAGTTTTATATTAACAACATTTCTACCAACAATCACTCAATGCCTTTTAAATTATTTAAGGTATTTAATAATTAATTATAATATTTTGAAAGATTTGATGTTGACTAATATATTTGGTTTTGGTTGTCTGATATGGTTTAAAGTTAATGATAAATTTGTTAATAAAATTCAAATTAAATTTGAAAAAATTTAGAATAAAAAGAATCCTATCTCATCAACTTTGTTTCTGAAAAGCATGTTATTAGTGAAATATTATAAAATAAAAGGAAATATTTCAAGGATATTAAGCCTATATAAATAAAAAAGAAGTTAAATGTTTTCAAGTCAAAATTTCAGTTCAATCTATCAGTAAGTCAACTCAACCAGACTTCATATGCATGCTTTATGAGTTGACTTGTACTTAATCAAGACCTCTATGTGAATTTTTATGCCTTAACGTGGTTTTTATATTTTTGCTTTTATAAAATCTATGGATCTAAAAGTCCACAGCTCACATTCTCCTCCTTGTCTTCCTTTGTCTTAATTTTTTATATGTATTTTTCATTTTCTTCACCACTCTCTTGTATTGTTGTCACTGCCATCAAAGAGTATTTATTTTTTATAATGAATTCTAATAATCGATATGCAAATATTTTGTTTACATTTTTCTTATTTTAGTTTTTTAACATGGAAATCATTTTTATCCTATGTGAAGTTGGTTAAGCATTTGATATTTTCCTTATAAAATACCTGATTAATGTGTGAACGAGTTAATCTTTATGTTGATGTGTAGTTTTAGCTTTTTGATTGACAGCATAATTTAGGGTTGATGTTTCTAATTTAGTTTGCTTATTTTCTTTGAGATTTTTCTTATCATAGAATTTTGGAACCAACCTTTGAAAGAAAGAACTTAAAGAATCAATAAGTCAACGTCATCCATTGTAATTCCCAGCTCTTACATGTGCTATTTCTTTGTTTTCTATCAAACCAGTTAAAGTGAAATAAACCTTACAAATAATTGAACCATTTTTTTTATTAAAGGCAAGTTCTTTTTTATTTTATTTAGAGCAATCTACCATTTTTAAAGTTATTTCTATTATCAAATATATAAATTAATTATTTAAATTGAAATTTATCACGTTACATACACTTGCTCGCCACCAGAGTGAAAATGTTGCTTGAGTTGAGGTGAGAGTCAGTTTCACCTTTTTTTTTCTAAAGTTTGAGTACTTAAATAAAGAAAACTAAAGTACAATGAGCAAAATTAATTTTCTGCAAATTCAACCAATTCATACATCAGATTTTTATTTTTAGTTCAACTACATAATTTTTTTTATATCTTTACTGTCCTTAGAGTTTACTATTCTAGCTTTGCTCATTTAATTATTTTTTTTTCCATTTTTCATATATTCTCGTTTAATATTTTTAAGTAAAAAAATTTAATGATTCTATATGAATCAATTCAATCATAAGTAAATTGGTTAGATTGATGTTGGGGATTCCGATTAAAAAAATATTTTCTAATAAAATAAGTTAAAATTGTATACATATATGATGTGATGTTTAATTTTGTTGTGATTAATTTTGAATATATTTTATGAAGAAAAGTATAAAAACAAATTTGGACATGTTTGTTCCTTGCAGTTGGAAAGAAGGAAGTTATGGATTATGGAACATAAGATGTGGAGTGAGCAGTAACACGGTGTGTTGGAGCAGTATTTTAGTCGGTAGTGGTGGTGGCAACTGGCAAGTGTCAAGTTTAAGGAAAATGTTTTCGTCCTAGAATTCCGATTTCTGTTGGGTTGGGACTTACTAGGATTAAGGAATAATAACGACTTGTGGAATAGGTGGCCCGCATCTTAACTTGCAAATACTAATGCTTCCGTAGTTTCAACGTCGTCAATGCTGCAAGATTTTGTTGCCAACCTCCTCTAGGGTTCCTCTGTTTCTTCCTTCACACCAATGGCCAAGAAGAGAACAACACCTCACAACAACAACAATAATAACCAAAGGAACACCCAATTGACAATTCACATGCCAAAACATTCTCAACAGCCAAGAAGCTCACCTCCCAAGCGTCGCACTGATTTCTCTGTCTTCACACGCACTCCCTCCTCCTTCTCTAACCCTGCTTCTGGTACCTTTTTCTGCCTCTTCTCAATTTCCTTCTTTCATGTTTACTCTACTCTTTCCTCAATTTGGTTTCGATATGGAATTTCATCATTCTTCACTGTGGGGCTTATTGTTGCTAATTCATTTTGGTCATTTTTATGTGGGGATCGTTCTTTCGTTTCTCTTTGAATTAATCGTCAACTGTTGACTGCAAAGCTAGTGCCATTCGTGCGATCCCCCGTATTTAGTTCATTTTCTGCTTTTCTGTTCGGTGCTTCTCAAAACAATTGAAATTGTAATGTTTTTGTATAGTAAGACAAGCAATTGGCAATTAGATTATGAAATCCCTTCCTCCTTCTTTGGTCGGAAGCAGTTCGATTTGCTGTCTATTGTGTCACGTCTTCGTAGATGATTATGTTCTTTTAAAAATTTATTAGGATGGTAGTTTGTTAGCAATGTGGTTGAGCTACGAAATAACCGTGTCTACGTACTTGTTGCTTTTTCAATTTGCATTTTTTTGACAATGAAATGAAATCATTCTTTTGTTACCATGCTAAATGGTCCGTGTGTACTGAAATTTTTTGTAACTTTTTTATTTCAATTTTTTGTCATGTGTATTTTGTGTTAGAGGAAAAGTTCAGAATATGGTGTTTTTTTTGCTTGGACCTTTACAGTCTTTAAGGTTGAGTCCCTCCATTGATATAATATGTTTTTGATAAGCTTTTGTCAAAATTTTGAAGGAATTAATTTTGTTTCTTAGATCCGTATGACTTTTTTCAGGCTAGTTTTATACATTTGGTACTCTAAAACTTTGTTGTTGATGTTGCCAAGCGTTGTGGTTTTGCCGGTAGTTTGTTCTCTTCCTTCTAACATCTTGCTATGTGTAACATGTGATTCAAATTAAATTAACCATTCTGTTAGGATTTAAATCCAGTGTCTATTTTTCATTAGGAAACTTTGGTTGAATTTTGTTAAAATATATGGCTGATCTTTGATCTGACTAATTTTCATGCAGGTTCGTCTTCTGGTGAAGTGAGGTTGAGCAATGTCACTGCAAGAAGTTTGCAGGGAAGGGGAATGACAACGAAACAATTTTCTGAAAATATGATGGTTCGATGCAGCATTTACCAAGAGGGTAGATCAGTATGTTCATCTGAGTTTTTTGATGCCGCAGTTGTGGAAGTTGATTCAGCTGTTCGAGATGAAAGTCTTGATCTTGGTAGCAATAGGTTTGTTTTGTGCAAGCATGCTAGTGCAAATAAGTGAGATTAAGACCTTTCGGCTTTAATGTTTTAGTTGACTGAAACTTAAAGTTTCTTGTTTCTATACAGGGATGATTGCAATGAAAAAAATGATATTTCCAAGATGTCAGAATCTACACCTCTTGAATCATCTATAAGTGATAGCAGTTCTCAAGCTGCAACTCCTGGAAGTGTTGTATGGGCGAGGACAGATTGTCAATTGTGGTGGCCTGCTGAGGTATTTAGTTTTATATCTGTGTGCTGGTTCATGAGTCAATATGGCATATGATAGACAAAAAGAATCCACAGTTACAAAGTCCATAATCTCTTACTGGCAGCTTTGAAGAATCTCTTGATTTTACGCAGTTCACTTACTTACCACATAAGTTCTTCAGGAAAATTCACTGACATCAGGATATTGTAACATGTCCTTGTCTTCTTTAAAACTGGAGAACTTACTTTCAAATTTTAAAATGACTTTCCATATAATCAATAGAATAATGTGTTGCATAATCAGGAGAATTATTCTGTAATTAAGTGAAAATTTCATTGTCTATTTATTAGGACAAATTTGTTAGTGATTTGATTTGTACAGCTTTAATCACCCATTATTTCTTTCTTTCATTACCTATTATTTTTTCCCTTAATTAGGTTGTAAACAGTCTATAAATTGAAACTTAAATCACATTTGTAAAACATCTCAGAAGTATATTTCACCTATTTCTTTCAACTTAATCTATAATCAGTTTAAGCGTCACGATCTTTTCCTTTTTTAATAATTGATGTACCATCATCTTTATTATCTAGGCAAACTTTGATAAACCCTTTATTTCTTTATTTTACCCATTCCACCATGTTCCTTTCTATTCCTTCGGAAATTTTTGAGACAATGTTCACTCATGGGAACTGTAGAAGTTAAAATCAATGTTTTAAATCAATTCTAGTTCACTTAAAATTTGTAATCCTTTAATTATTGAAGATTGAACTTTTTTTGCCTATTCATATCTATGGTACTTGATTTGTCAAAACTTTTCTCAAGCTGCTAAACTACAAGAAATATGAGGAAAACCAATTATTTGAACGTTTTTGTAGTTTACAAGATCAAAACTATTGGTGCAAATCTGTCATACTTTCGATGTTTTTGATTCCAATCTTCTAAACATAATAGTTAATAAAATAGATCAGCTTATGACTTTGGCATGGAGTTTATTTCTCTGTCACTGTTTGCTTTTAAATTTCATAGCCCATTTATCTATATTAATTAAGAAAATACACATTCCAGATCATGGAAGAAACATCTGCGTTATCCAAACCTGGTAGTGATGGACATGTTTTAGTGCATTTTTATGGAAATCTTCCCAGGTATTTCTCATATATTTTCCTGATGGAATTTTCTTGGTTTGTCTGACTTGTCTACTTATTGTACTGAATGTTTCTTTGTTCCTTATCAGTGCCTGGATTGACCCAATGACAGATATTTCAACTTTTGAGGAAGTGAGTTAATCCTTTTCCTGCAATATGCTTTTGTACATATGATAAGTTCATGATGCTTTTGTACATATGGTATACATTTTGTTGATATTTAACATCTAAGTAAAGCCATCCTAGAAGAGGAGGCATGTGGAAAGCCTCATCGTCATCCTCTAAATGAGAAAGCAGAGGGTGAATAAATGCTTATTTCTCAATTTTCTAATATGTTTCCCTGCAGCATGTCGCCTAATTTTTGTACTGAGCTAAAAATAATCATATTGTCTCTGCTGTTGCCAATCCTTCTATTCTAATTTTTATTTTAAATTTTATGAATTTCCCTTTTCCTTTCTGTTGAGAGGTTGGTTGTTATGGAATTATGGAGATATTTTACACAGTTTTCTGTTGAGCAGGACATGAATTTCAACAATTGTGAAGAAGGTAGTTCTATGATTGTTTGCTTAATCATTTTCTGTACATGATTTTATTTCAGTCTTTCGAAGCAAGGAGCAATAACCCTTCAGAAGATTTTCAACAGGCTTTAAAGCAAGTATGTTTAATGTAAAGCAAAACTTCACTTTGTTTTGCTCCAATAAATTTTACAATTTCAGCCAACAGAGCCTGTATATTATCTATTTTATAACCCCTCCCCCATTCTCGGTAAGATTTTTTTATTTATATTTTTATTTTATGATACTAGGCATTACAGAAGAAGGCACAACTTAGTTCTTGCCGAAAGTTGACAGCTGATAGTTCTCCTCAATCTGATATGCAAGAACGTCCATTTGGTACTGTCTTGATTTCTACTCTAAATTATTTTGTGTATAGTGAAGTGAGATGTCACAACAAGGGCCACAATGGAGGATGCCATAAAATAGAAAATAAAAGATTTTCAACCTCTATAACCTCATTGTGACAAATAGTTCATTCAACTAGAGAATTTGCAATTTCACAAAGGCTTCTTGGAAATCATCATTCCGTTCCATTCCATATGGTTGATTTTGCGCAATAGTTTGAAGATTTAGTTCACATCTAACTATCAAATACAATATGAAATGGGAAGATTTAGTTCCTCTCTATCATATGAATTGTTACCTCAAATGTAACACCATAAATTGAATTGACAAATTTATCTTTGCAATCCTTTCTTTATAAGACCCATCAAAAGTTCTACTTACCACCATGCTTGAATTCATGTATCATTCATTAGATGATACATTTTCAAGTGTCTCTTTTGAGGTCACTTTCAATGAGAAACTGTTGTCAACTATAACACTTGTCAAAATGTGGTTTGTTGTGTATGTCACTAATATGTGTTGGGTCTAATTATTCCCAACTCCTTCCATTGAGATCCCATACGTAATTATTGGTAGCGATTCTAATAATGAATCATATGACTTTATATCTTTTATCTCTACATGGTATCTAGAACCTAATTCGAATCTATGCCCTCCTGGTGGACCCATTGTCCATCGGTGTCAATTTTGATTTTCGAAAAACTGTCTCTTTCCAATTTCTAGCATCCTTTCTTTGGTGTGCACATTTTTCCATCTATTTTCTACCATTTCTTCATTGTCGCTCTATTTTATTAGCTTTTCGACCAACAACCCCACTATTTGAGTTACCTTGCCTAGGCGACCATTGCATCGTTGGAGTTGCGGTCATTAGACCAGCCATGCACTCTCATGCACACACTGATGCTGTCGTGTTTCTCCCTTAATTATTGGTGACAACGTGTCCGACCATCGTTTTGCTTGTTCTCACTGACACTGGACTTGGCTCAATGTCTCCTCCTCCAATATGGTCCTGGCTACGTGATTGTGAAGATTTGGTTGTTGTTTTTTTCTCTCTCTCCATCTGCTCATGGCTTTTTCTGCTAGTGGTAGGTTTGAATTTTCTATCTTTACTAACTATGCCAATGCCCATGCCCCACTCTCCATTGACAAGTTTGGTGATAGTAATCATGACATTTGGACATTTGATATCAAGCTCTAGCTTAAGGGACAACATTATTTGATTGTCTTACCTTGATACATGCTTCCATTGATGAAGGATCACGCTCGCTAGTCCAAAGTTGATCTTAAGTTTGTAGCGTTTTTAAGTCAACTGAAAGTACGAAAAGTGGACCAAGCAGAGTTTAACAACTTTGTTTGGTTGTTGAGGAGGAAATATGACATGAAAGAATACCAGTGCCGGAGATCTGCATCGACTATATATATGACCAAAGTATAATATATAAGTGGTGTAAACCTACCTTAACAAGGTAGTTTTGTAAAGTTAAATTAGCCTTAAAGTCCACTTTCTAAGATGATATCAAAGTTTATTAGTATCTATTCTAACTAGGTTTGTTGGGTCTATCGTATTACCTACTATTGAGATCCCTCTATTCCGATTCTAGATGTCCTCGGTGTGAGGGGAAGTGTTGCAGATCCTAAATCGACTAGATATATGACCAGATTATACGATATAAGTGGGGTGCAAATCTTAACTTAGAAATTAGTTTTGGGAGATTGAGTTAGACTTAAAGTCCACTTTCTAAGACATAGGAAGCCATGAAAGTCTGAAAAGAATGCAAGAGGTATATACAACGATCATTTTCACTAAGAAAAATAAAATAAAATCACCAAATTGATTTTATAACTTCATTATAAAAGGATTGAACTATGGAAAACAACTTAGAATGATTTTTTATTAAGAGCAACTAAGTATATCAAGAATAATCATCAATGAAAGTTATAAAATATCAAAATTCTAAAGTAAACCTAACACAACTTGGTTCCCAAATATCTGAGTGAACTAAAACAAAAGGAGATAAGATTCTATTGGAGATGCTACCAGGAAAAGTGCTACAATTGTGTTTTTCTAATAGACACAACTCACAAGACAAAGTAAACAACTTAGTCAAATGTGATACAAGGTATTAAAGCTCGGCAAGGGCAGAATTGCCCAATTGAGCATGGATAAAGGAAGGGGAATCCACCATCAAGCCAACCTGAGCATTGGTCCGAAGTTGATAAAGACTGTGATACTCACATCTATTGCCAATCGTCCGTCATGAATTCTGGTCCTATAAGAAAACGAAGTCTTTAGTAAAAGAAATAATATAATCAAGAGAATAGGAGAGACTACTACGAGATAATAAATCAAATGGAGACCCAAGGACATTGTAAATGGAGAGAGACAGGAGAAGATGGACAGTACCAACAATAGAAGATGCAGCTTAGAAAGGGTAAATAACCAGATTGGGAAATGAATGAGAAAAGAGACTTATTACCTAAAATATGCAGAATCAATGACCCAAAGGCCAAGAGAGGTGGAGTTAGTGAGACTAGCAAATGAAGTGCGTGTGTACAAAATGTGCACATTCATTAGGAAAGATGAATGCCACAAGCAGATAAAACTTTTACTTAGTATATTGATGTCTTTGCTTGGTCATATTATGATAATGTCACACCTTGATACTACAATAGTGGAACACATATTGCCCTTGAAGTCAAAATTGAAAATCTCTTTAAAAAGTGAAGATAAGGACAGGAAACAATTTTATATTGATTTTCTTGCTGTTGGGAAATGCCTATAATGAATTTCCAATATAGTGCTAGTTCCCAAGAAAGATGACAAAGTTGTGTTGATTATCAAAACCTAAATAGAGCCAACCTTGAAGATGTTCTTCTTTCTTTTACCGTATATTGATATGCTAGCACACTATACAAATCAACATTCTTTATTTTCTTTAAAGGATGACTTCTTTGGATACAATCAAGTTAAGATTGTTAAAGAAAAGGAGAAAATAATGATCATCACACCCACTGGCAGATATTAGTAGGAGGCCCAGGAGGCCATGGCCCCCCAATATATATGCCCCAATTTTTTTTTAAACATTAATAAATAATATAAAAAAAGTATTTTTTTTGAAAATTTGACCACCCCCAGTAGTATATTTTCAATCTCCGCCACTGCTGGGCACTTTTTGCCACTTAAGGTTATTTCATTTAGGTGAACTTTTTTTTTGGGGTAACATACCAAAGAACAATGGTGACTTTGATTCATGACCTGATATATACTAAGATTAAAGTTTACAGGCATGATCACAAAGTCATTTAATTTATTTGCAAAAAGTGTTGAAAGTGTTTGAGGAAGTTGTAAGAGGCTAACCCAACTGAATGCTCTTTTGGCATGAAGTCTGACAAGTTGGGGTTTGCAGTCAACTAAAAGGGAGTTGAAGTGGATCTGACAGTATTGAAATGCCACTTTCTCGCCAAAAGAGGAAGTTTCACGGCTTTTAGAGAGATTGGATTATATTTCCCGATTCACATCCTCACCTAACAACAACATGCGGTTCATCTTCAAATTGTTGTGACAAAATCAACCAATGGAGTAAAATGATGTTTACTAAAAGTCAAACAATATTTGTGAAGTCCTCAATAAAATCGTTGCCTGTTGCAACAAGGAGCACAACAAAGGTGGTGACTCCATTGAAAATATTTTAATTTTCAACAACAGGTAGGGCTTTCAGTGATATGATTATGATTAGTCACAGTTCTATTTAGCAAATACTTTTACCAAACAAAGGATTTTGGGACACTTATCTTCATAGAGAGTTCCATGTGCATTGTTTTTATCCATGCATCATTTAATGTCCTTGTATGTCTTGTGTGTTTGTCAGACTCGACAGCTATCTACTGATTGGCAATGGTTTATTCTTTTTGGTTGTTCTTTTTTCCTTTTTAATATGAAGTTATGGTTTAAACAGATAAATGCCCTTCTAGGACCACAAGCAAAACAATTGACGATTTTCAAGAGAGACGAAGGGGGAAAAGGGAACGTAAACCCAAAGTTCACTTTGATGTAAGTTTCTAATTTACAACTTGTGGCATGATCACTATTTGAACTTGTCTGTCACGGGCTTAATGAATAAATTGTTTTCCAGGAGGTTACATATCCAGTGAAATCAGAAAGAAAGCTTCGCCGGTTAAAGATAATGCGGTACCTCGGCCTTGCAGCTCCAATTGGTTCTCCTTTTTGAATTTTGACCACGATTACCAGTAATGCATATTTCAAATGTTTGCAGCCTAATTTCCTTTCTTTAACCATAATAATCATGAAATATGCAAATTCAAAAGTCTGTTTCTACTTGCTCTGTAAAATTTTGTAGGACTATGTAGTCTCATATTACATTATTATCTGTAAAAACCATATCAGAATTTAATGGAATATCAGATTAGTTCTCCAATCAAAACTCCATTTTCCATTTGTTTAGTTTAGATTTTCTTTATGGTCATATTTCGTATAATTTACTAAAAATAAGGCAAAAGAACCCAACAAAGATAAGCTCATAATTACAGTTGTTAAGTATTGTTTCTTGATCTATTATTAGCAAATATTTGTCAAACCTTAATGGTTATTTTATCAATATACGTTAATTATTAAACCAATTTGAAATATTTGGTCAAAAAATCAAAAGATATTATAGGGTATAATTGAAATATTCTGATTTGTAAGCATCCGTCTTGAGAGGTTCATTATTGTACCATGCTTGAATTTCCAAATACAGGTTATGTGTCTTTGCTAGAAATTTGTTGATGAGAGAAAAAGTGAATTTGTGAGGGAAACATTATCTATCGATGATGAAACCAGTGACTACCCAACCACTTTAATCTGTATTATTGGTGATTCACAGCAATGGGTGTTGCAAATGGTTTATCAAATATTCAGGCTCGTATGTGCGTCTTATTCAATTTGGCCGAAATTTACAATAAAGTCTATAATACCAACATGATGAAAAAACAAAATGATAAGCTGGAAACGAACAAGCCAAAAGAATGAAATGAACAAGTAAAAGACGAAAGGGAACATGAAATACTGTTTCTGAAGAAAATCTACACGTTCGTTCCACGCAAGAAAAAAAAGGTCATTGCATCACTTTAAATAGAAGAAGCAAATTCAAATGTTTATTATTATACAATGATCTGCTAAACACAAAATTTAATTATTCAATTAGGTGGCCTTCTAATCCTTAAAATTAAAGAGGAGAAGGTATGAATATGTTATATTTTAAATGAAATCACGAAGAATACTTGCATAGATAATATATTACTTCTCTCTCGACTTGTCCTTACTTTCTATCAAAATTGGTATTAATAAAAAAGAGTTTGCACGATTTTAACTTATAGTTAAAAAACAATGCATTCATTATATAATGTCATCATATTTTAATGTAACTAATATTTTTAGAGAAGTAAATAGATAATCTCAACGATAAGCCCTCCATTTATTATGAAATGAAGAGACCGATTTTACCTTTAAACCTATGAACTTTATATTTGATTAGAGAATAAATTTTTTTAGTTTTATGTATCTCATTTAAAAAGAAGGAAAAGAAAAGAAGAAAAATAAAATAATATATTTTATTAATTAAGTTATTATTGTGTACTATATTTATATAAGACTGATAAAGCAGTTACAACTTACAACTGATAGAACAGTTACAACTGATAAAGCAGTTACAACTTACAACTGATAAAGTAGTTACAACTTACAATTGATAGAATAGTTACAACTGATAGAACAGTTACAACTTTATAGAACAGTTACAACTTACAACTGATAGAACAGTTACCACTGATAGAGCAGTTACAGCCTAGGTAACATACACTTATAATATTCAAAATGCAAGGCACGACAAATAAATTGAATTTATATGCACAAGTATGTCTCGTTTTTTTTTGGTAGAAAAATGTTTCTTATGGCTAGTTTAAAATAATTTATTCCTTATTTTTATAATCATAATAAAAATTTATACAATAAATTTGAGTATTTAAAAAATGAATGTATTTATCCTTTTTAAAATTGTGTTATAACCATGTTAGAATTGTTAGCATCCAACCAATATTTTTTGAAGTTGACACTTTACTAATAGACGAAGCTGTGAAACAACAGTTACAACTGATATTACAACTAACAACGGATAAAACAATTATAACTGAAAAAGTATGAAAAAGTGAGTACAATCTAAAATATTATATGAGATGATAATTATTATCTAATAAGTCAAGATTATATATATATATATATATATTTAATA
>Ga0123341_1004814_pt1 | contig 11929 bp, 6 predicted proteins | sample Turbeapinknodule_FD_89959 | JGI IMG/M metagenome (GOLD analysis project Ga0123341, IMG submission 89959) | Root nodule microbial communities of legume samples collected from Mexico - Turtle bean Mexico pink nodule | ecosystem: Host-associated > Plants > Roots > Nodule | place: Mexico: Nepantla... | reverse complement strand
TTTTCGGTAAAAAAAAAAAAAAAAAAAAAAAAACTAAAATCTTAATTTAATCTCTCAACTTCTAGAAAACATAATGAATTTTTTAGAAAAAAAAAATAGACCAAGATAAGACCATCGATATGAAAACTCAGAGATCTTATCTAAAAAGAAAAATAAAGACTAAAAATAATACTCTTTTTTATTTTATTTCTATCTTTATCTTTTGAGCCCAGAGTAATGTACTACTCGAGAGAAAACAGAAGAAGATCAGAAGAAACACGTGAAGAGAAGAATGGATCATGTTGCAGTCTTGGATCCACTTTTCATCTACAGATCTAAATCTGGCTTTATCATTAACAACAATTCTAACACCATTTTCTACTCTAATTAAGGATAAAAAAAATAACCTGCATGCCTTGTTTCCTAATTTTATCAAGAACTTAATCACCATTTTAATTCATACCCCAAAATTGAAAAAAGAAAAGAAAAAAAATCCTAATTTTTCAGATGAATTATGTGGTTGGTCTATGAGAAGAAGAAGCTAAGTAGTGATTAGTGGGAATTGCAACTACACAAATCCACTGAAGCATTAATTAATTACTTAATTAATAATTATCTCTCTCTGTAACAGCACCAGTATCAGTAACTTAACCACTTACATGAACATATTCTGAAAGCAGTGATAAACATAAGAACAGAGAATAATCGACAGCGTTGGTAGTTGGGCTTAGTTGTTGGGCTTGGAGCGTTTCATCCAAGAAGGTGGAGACGATGAAACTGTGAGTGAGCGATGTAAACGGCACCTGAAAGAGCCTTCGTGTGTGGTTGGAGAACACAGGCACTGTCCTTTGGCCAACGACGCCGTTCCGTTGCCGCTGCCACTGTCACTTTCGGCTGAAACAGAAACTGTGAGCTTTCTCTGTACCTGAGATTGGGAATCCATCACTCACTCTTCTCTAAACTCAAAACCAAAACTTCCTTTTTATACATACAAAACAAAACTATATCTTTTTTAATTTAAAACCACTTTTTGAGGTTTTCAATGGAGATTCCCAACATACTAACTACATCTTAATCTAGTATCAATGTATCAAACCTTTTACGTATTGTACTGTAACAATTATTCCCTTCTCCAGACAAATTAGGAGAAGGACAAAAAATTTAACCTGGGATTCACGTGAAAGTCTTCTCTTAATTGGAAAAATAAATTATTTTCCCTTACGATTTTATCCATTTATTTTTCTCTCTCATGTGCTCTCAACTTCTTTGATTTTTCTTATTTTAACTTTTGGGGTTAATTTTTCTTTTATATATATATATATATATTTTAAAAGTTTTCATGTTATACATTATTATGCAATTTGACATCTCAGTTAGGTTGACACTTCAAGTAACAACAATCACCTGTCATCACATAAAAAAAAATACAAAAATATGGGGGACTAGACCAAAACTTATATGTTAAAAAAACGATACATAAGCATACTATACCTATTCATAAAGAAATCTAATAACAGACTAGATAGAAGTCTATTATACCAATAAAATGATTCTCTATGAATAAATCATAAATTAGACAACTTATCAGCACACGCATTCCCTTCACGAAAAATATGAGTAACTCAAAACCTATCTCACATAGTTCATAAATCTACGTAAATTACTTTTTTTTTTCAACTTAGTGAGACTTTTTTAAAAATAAAACTTTAATAGAACACCGATCTTTAAAGTAAGCAATTAACTCAAGTAAGCAATACCTTGAGTTAAGTAAGCAATACCTTGAGTTAAATGATTGATCAACAATAAAAAACAATACCGTGATCTAATAATATTATTTCTTAAACTTTTCAAATTAGAATAATAATATCGTATGTAGAAACGAAAATATATTCAAATCCTCAATAAAAAAATTAGCTAAGATACAATTATTCACCGATATTTATCGTCCATTGAGGAAATAATATGAAGTCTTAAATAATTGAATTGTTTGTGTTTAAGATTTATCCTTTTGAATGAGTTATACTACTAGACCATGTAATCTTTTTAGCCCTATTTAGCTTATTGTGTATGATGTGACTTTCAGATGATGGTAACGATAAAAATAAAGGAACCTGAACATTATCGAATCACTGGTGCATAATAAATTAGTGTATTTTAGGATTTATTTATCTTAGAGATTTTTGTTTCCTGATATCTAAAATAATTTAAATGAAAATGACTCATCATACACGTGTATGCGATGTAGTTAATCGACGGTGTAATAATGAATTTGCATTGTACGGGGAAACATGAAAAAGATGGTGAAGGGCAACCATGTTGGAAACTTGCTACTTATTTACTCTATCATTTTATATACATATAAAAATATCTTAAACACCAAAAGTTAATAAAAAAATGTCTCTTAATAATATTGTTATTTTTACTTTTTTTATTTGTAGGTGTGTACATCAAAAGTAATTCGCTAAAAAAAAAACTTATTATTATTTCACTTTAACTCTAAAAATAATTAATAAAATGGTGGTGGAGGAATCTTTGAAAATTTGTTGTTATATATTTTAAAAGAACAAATTGCAGAATGGATAACTTTTGAGTTTTTTTAGTAGGGCCTCTGTATCATGACAAGCTATTTTTTGTTCAGTAGGTGATGAAAGTAACAACCAAACAAACTCCATTTCTTGTAGGAATCAATGTGGGGTTGAATCATTATTCCACATTTTCAAATTATTTTAACTAAATCTGCATATATGATAATATAATTTTCATCAAAATATTTTTTATTAATAATAAATAAATTGAATAGTTCAGAGTATTTAAGAATATTTTTAAAAACAAAAAAGTCAATCAAATATTTTAAAGACCAACATAATGATCTTTTATCATTACACCAACAAAATTAGTTTATTTAAACAAGATGACAAAAATAATAAAAGTACTCATGTAATTATATACACACTTATGCCATTATACTTCGCATTTTCAATTATTTAACATTTTTGATTTTATATACAATCGAGTTTAGACAAATAATTCATTTAAAATAATTTTATATATAATCCATTCAGAATCAAAATAGAGTGGTACCAATATCAAACTCTTAATTGAACTTCATTCATGTTTCAAATACTTAACTGAAAAATAAGTTTATAATTAATTTTATTTCAAATATGTATACTGTTTTACTTTTATTTACATTTAATTTTAAGATAAAACTTAAAAGTTGAAATATCCCAATATATTATAAGTTAGTATGAGTCTAATATTTGTCAATATAGTTTAATCTTTTTAATCTCTTTTAAGCTAAAAGCAAACAAATTTTAATCAATCTGTATTAGGGTAAAATAAATTGTGACTTTTTAAATGTATTTGATTAGTTTAGAATAGGAATAATTTAAGTATGCTAATATACCACTGTTTATTTAAATTAATTATTAAAACACAGTAAATATATATATATATATAATCAAATTTAAAATTAATAAAATCTCAATTTATGATTTTCTGATGAATAATTAAAAAAAATAAAGTTGAGTGAGTAAATATAGTGATGGAAACCCTAGGTAGTAACCTGTTGAGTGTCATGTGGTGTCTATAGAAGAGGGAGACAAGGGGTGGCAGAGGCACATCACTTTGTGGATAAGAAATCTGACAATTAACAGTGACTCCATTTTTGTAAAAGATTGTAGTGAGAAAAAAAAAGAAAAAGGTATGTCCTGTTATAATTTACTTGAAAAAAGGGTCAATTATAAAAGTTCAAAAAAATATTTACTGTCTCTGGCTTTAATGATTGTGGAACTAAAAAACATGTATGATGATATTGTAATTGCTGGATATTTCATAAAGATTTTAAAAATAAAATTTATTATTTACAAGATTTTTGTTAAAGAAGAAAATTTGTAAGTTTTTAGTTTGTTTTTTATCCTAAAAGTGTTTATGAAATGTTTTCTTAATCAATCTCTACACATATTCAGTTCAATTTTGATTTTATCCCAAATCTAAATCAATACAATCATTAAGGAATGCTTGAATTGCTTCTAATGCTTGAACTTAAAAGAAGAAGTTACATTTCTAAATTTGTAGAGTGATGAAGATTTTCCCTCATAAATGAATAATAAGAAGATAATTGTTTAGACAAATTTAAGTATCATTAATTGTAGACATGTCAATCTGGCTAGCCTATAACATTTGGTCTTGACTCACATGGGTTAGGCTAAAAAAGTTCATACGGTCGGGCTAAAAAAATTCCCATAAAAAAAGTTTATTAGGTCAAAAGTCCTTAAAATATGGTCAATTCGTGAGCCAAATTTTAAAGTAGAAAACTTATTTAAAAATAAAATAATTTTTTTTTATATATGAAATATTTATTCAAGTCAGATTTAAATTTAGTATAACAGTAATGAATTGGAGTTAAATTAAGTTAAGTTAAATTAACGTCATTTTAAGTTGACAAATATAAGTCTAGGTTACGTCTCCAAACAGAGATAAAGTAAAACCATATCAAATCGCTTGATCCAAGTCGTGTCGAGTCAAGTCAGACAAATTAGGTTAGATTGATTTCAAGTCAAATTGAGTCCAATTTTGAGCAAGTCACCAAGTCAAACTAAGATTATTCATGTTGGACCAAGTTGGGTTGGACCCATGTTGACTAAGTTGGATTGTGCTTAGGTCAAGTTGAGTAAGGAAAAGACTAGGTTTATCTAAGTTAGTCCCAAGCCAAGATGAACAAGGTTAAGTTGAGCTCAAGTCAAATAAGTCGATCGAGTTGGGCTTGGATTGGACTGGATCGGGTTCATGCCAAGGTCAATAAGGTTCACATTGTGCTAAGTTGAATTGATCCCACTTATGATCGAGTCAAGTTGGACCCATGTCTTGAGTCAAATTGAATCCAAATCAGACGGAGTCATATTGAGCCCTCTTGGGCCGAGTTGAATTGGACCCACCTAGATCAAGTCGTGTTCAACCCATCTTAAACCAAATTGAATCAGACCCTCCTCGAGTCGAGTCAAGTGGAGCCCACCTCAGGTCAAGTTGAGTCGGATCCACCTCGGACTGAGACAAGTCAAGTCTATGTTGGGTTGATTCGAGTAGAGTCCATATTGGATCAAGTTGAATCAGACTCACATCGAGTTGAGTCGTGTTGGGTCCACAAAGTTGTATAAAGAAACTTTTAAAAGAAAAAAAATTAAAATATGAAAGCAACTACTTCATAAATTAACTTATGCATATATTGAAAATAAAAATTTAAAAAATGTTTAAAATATATTTATGCATAAATTATTTTTACCTTATGGATAGTTTTTTTTTTTTTCTAAAATTTATTTTGGATAAGTTTAGAGTATCCTTATGGTCTCTTAGGACTTGGTCCACAACAATATAAATTTTATTCTAAACGTTTTACGTCATCTAATAAAGATTAAAATGATTGAAAGTAGTTAACTTTAAATGTGTACTTTAAATTCAAGTATAAGTAAACAATAAAGTAGATATAAGTTTAAAAATACTTATATAATTTTAACATAATTTTAAAAAATTGAACATATGTCGATATCATAGCACATTATTCAACCGTGTTTGCTGCTGCAACAAAATGCAATGCATTCCCAAAGCCCATCTATGGCTCCATTGTAATGATTAAATCGAGCAAGTTATCGCAAGAATAATCCACGATTCAATTGAAATGATTAAATCAAACAAGTGTGAAGGGTCTGATTCAAATGATTGATAATGGTGTGCCCAAATTAATATAAACCTCTGAGTTCAATTTCTACTTGAAAAAAAAACCAAATAAGTTATCCGAAAATAAACATATATTTCATATCCATTAGGATATTTCTAATATGATATTAAAATGATTTCGAATCTATTCTACGAATATTTATTAGATTTATCATATCACCATCTATAATATATTATCTCACATATAACTCTGTCACTTTCAATATATGAGAAGTAAAATTATGATATTTTATAATATTCTAAACTATAGGAACACACGAGAAGAATGCATCTCTTTACTTTCATAATGAACACATAAAGTAAGAGTAAAAGGGGAAGTGAAAATTAGAATTTATTCTACTCTACCCTGTTTTTCTCAACAGATGAAATGAAATATCCGTTTTATAATATTACAAATTACTGATAGAATAAAGCTAAGAAAAACCAAACTAGTAAGAGTTAAAAGACAAATATTTTATTAAAGATCTACACAGAAATACTTATATAACCTATAAAATACATAAAAAAATTAGATGATATAGTTGTATCATCTCACTTTAGAAAATTAAAATATAAACTAAGCAATATTATAATATTTTAACTGTATCTTATAAAATCCTTAATCATTTAATTCTCCTTCTTAATCTCTTTATTAGGCCATCTATCAATTACCCAGAGTTTTTAATCCAATCCATTTTGCTGTATTATATTCTAATCTATAAACTTTTTCATGTGAAAGAGAGTAATAGTCCAAAATTTCCAAAAAAAATTTATAATTAATTTCCATTCTTGAAAAGTTTTCTTTCCCAAAACAGTCATAAATTTAATTTAGTCCTTGTACATGGGCATAAAATAGCCTCATAATATATAAAAGTCATGTTACACTAAGTTTTGTTATTACCCCCTTAAGTAGTATTGAGAACAAAGTGTTTGTAAAAAGGGACAATAATATTAAATATAGTAGTAATTGCTAATTTATAATAGTAAAGGCTTAATTAAATATAAATTTGATTAAATTTTAAAGCAAACTCATAGAGTTTAGCAAATTTTAAAGAGTTCTGAGTTTAGAAATTTTAACATTTTGATATGTTGACAACCATGCACGAGCTTAAATAAAGTTCATAAAACCGGCTCATGAAGTGAGGTTTGCATTCAAATCTCGTTAGGATAGACTTGAAATGACTCTGATACCATATTACGAGGTGGACTTTAAGCCTAACTCAACTCCATAAAATCAGCTCATGAAGTGAGGTTTGCACTCACTTATATACAATGAAATATCATAATCTCTAGTCGTTTGTGGGATCTCCAACACATATTACAACCGGAAAGAAAAACAACTTTTTATTGAAATGAAACAATTTTAAAATTGTATTCAACAAATCATAGTTGTAAATTGATATTTTTTTAATTTATAGTTGTGAAATTAACATTTTCTAAATTTAAAACATAACTTATGATTTGAAGGAAAAAGTTGTAATCCTATGAGCTCACTTACCAGTCCAACCAAAAATCTACCAGTCTTGTAGAGTGTCATCATGGCTACCATTACCTTCCAATTTGCCACTACTGACATAAATTTGCCTTCTCTTCGTTTCTGTTTTCATTCTCTGAAAAGCCTCTTGGAAACTGAAGAATTATTCTCCCTTTTTTTCCCACATAGATCATCCAAGCTATGGCGAGGAGGACAGGAAACAAGAGTTTACAAGCAAAACTGGTAGGTATGTCTTCCCCACCCCATGTCCCCATTTTTTCTTCATTTCATATCTCCATTCAAAGACTAGAAATAGCTCCTCTTTCACATATCAGTTTCTAAACCAGAACAACTTGTTACACATGTTAAGATAGCAGAAGCAAATGATAATGTGCAAAATATTTTTTTTTGCACATTGAGATTAGGATCTATGAGATGCATATCATTCAAATCTCACATCACTAAGCCAACCCAAGTGGGTTCCTGTAGTAGTGGCTTCTAGTATTAGTAATTTAAATTCACCTTCGTAAAATCTGTGTTGGATTCTTCGCAACCATATCTGATTGTGTTGTTTGTTTGATCATTGAAAATGATCTACTGGTCTTGCCACTTTCTTCTGAGGGGAAAGTTACTTTGTAAAAATGTTAACCCTTTCACTAGTATATCAAATCGTATAACTAGTAAAAAATAGAAAGTTCAAGTATTATTTTTCTTAGAGTATGTGTTTAATCAATGCTGATTCTCACTAATTTGGACTAAAATTTTAAAAACATTGGTTCATACAAAATTAAAGAGTACTATAAATCTAAATGAAACACATTTAAAAGTATCAAATTAAAATTTTATTACTTGATCATGGCAAAGATTTCTTTCGGTAGGACTTGTGAATTCAACTCTATGCAAATCTTCTTATATCTTTAACATAACTCCATTATTCACACCACAAACTCACTAGTCCTAATTCTTTAAGACACATTCTAAAACCTTAATGTAAAAATACTGATCCTTTAGTTATTTTTACACAAGATTTATATTAAGAATAAGTGTTTAAAATGACCAAAGAGATATATATGTGTAGATAATAAGGTTTTTAGTTGTACTTAGGTTAGTAACTTTATAATGACATGCAGATTGCTATATTAAATACCATTGCATGGTTGTTTGTTGTTTCTTGCATGTGGCTTCGACCATTTTGTGATTCCAAGGACAGGGCTCCAACTTATCCCACACTGAATCACATTTTTTTTTGTTGAATTTTGCGTAAGGCGTGAGCCATTTCAATCTCTATCTCCATCCATTAGTCTTTCACCATTACCCTGTGTTTTGCTTGGAGAGAAAGAAAACTTTTGATATTGCACAGTGGAAGTGAGAACGAAGGGGAAACAGAGAGAAAAGGAAATTATAAGAAACAAAAACTTCAAAAATTTCTCTTCGGGTTTAAATTTAAAAATTTACCCCCTCCCTCATTTTCCAATGATCAAAAGGGCATTCTTAATTAGCAGAAGAAAGTATTCCAAAATTGTTATCACCATCTGTGATTTCCCAGGTACTTCTTGGAGACATGGGAACAGGAAAGACAAGTTTGGTTCTTCGATTTGTCAAAGGTCAATTTTCCGAATACCAGGTTACTATTGTTGTTCGACATCACTATACAACTTACATCTCAGTTATGCTGATAGTTCAAGTAACAACAATCATTTTATTATTTTAGTCTCTTATGTGTACAGGAATCAACAATTGGAGCTGCATTCTTCACTCAGGTTTTGTCTTTAAATGAAGCCACTGTAAAATTTGATATATGGGACACAGCAGGGCAAGAACGATACCACAGTTTGGCTCCTATGTATTATCGAGGTGCTGCTGCAGCCATTGTTGTGTATGACATTACAAGCATGGTAAATCAATTTCAATTTGGTGCTTGAAAAATGCTCTATGGTCTAAACTATAAATACAAGTATATCGTTGTCTCTAATTCATGATATATAAGTCTAATGTATTTATCCTTTAAGAGAATCAGTATATGTTTTGTTCAGATAATCTACTGCAGAATGTATAAGTACATTTAGAATGAACATATCTGAATCTGACCAAATAAATAATGCATATTCGGGCTCAGGATTCTTTTGTACGAGCAAAGAAGTGGGTTCGAGAAGTGCAAAGACAAGGTAGGCAACTGTCACAATGTGAAAAACTGGTCTTTCTACTTCTGAAAATTGGGAAACTAAGTTTGTTCTGATTCAAGTCTTCGATTTAACAATGATTTGAGATATAACTGTAGTTGCTAGTTGGGGTCAAAACCATCATGTAAGTTGTTCAAATGAAACTGCACTTCTCATCATGCAATCCATTAACAAAGTAGTGTTAACATAGGCTAAATTGATTTCTTTCATCATTCTGTGAAAGTTCATCACAACTTCATAACATGATACTATTTGACAATTCACGTCAGCAAATTCAAGTTTGACAATGTTTTTGGTGGCTAATAAAGCTGATTTGGAGGATGACAGAAAAGTCTGCAATGAGGTATTTGTAGTGAATTACATTATATTCTTTGCAGAGGTTCTGTTGACTCTACACCAAGGAACATTGTTACTCATATTTCATGTAACATACTTTGTGTCTGTGTTGATGGTTGCAGGAGGGTGAGGAATATGCCAGAGAAAGTGGCTTGTCTTTTCTTGAAACTTCAGCAAAAACCGCACAAAATGTGAACGAACTCTTCTATGAAATAGGTAAAATACTTTACCTTTCACCCCAGAGGCTTCTTTCTACAAAATATGATCCAAGAGCACTTGCATTGCCTATTCTGTGGTTCAAATTTTGATGAATTGTATGATTTTTCTTTCTTTTCTGTCAAACAATAACAACAACATTAAGAAGCAATTATTTAGTTCACTATCTTGAATGAATTATTAACCAATTGAATGTGGTAACATACAATTAACGTTTGTGTTAAGATTCCTCATTAGCTAGAAATTAAACAAAGATTTTGCAGCTAAGAGATTGGCAAAAGCTAACCCTTCACGTCAAAGTGGGATCAAGCTGCATACCAGAGCTACAGAAACTAGAAGAGGATACTTTTGTTGTGGTTAATGGCATCTTCATGACTCTTTCCTCTGGGAAGTATCGTTATTTGTAATGTCATCATGCCATCATATCATAATATTCCTATCCCTTCATGAGTTGTGCGGATACATGAATAATCTGTGTACGTAATTGCTCAAACAAGAAGAACAAAGACATCTTCAATGTACATTGTAAGATCCAAAGTTGTCCTTTCTTTTTGCTACTTTACTTCTGTTCATTGCTTAGAAAAAAAGCCCCTTTCATTCATCATGAGAGAGAACTTTTAGATGATTTTCATTTTGCTTTTCAAACGTGAAATCACGAGTTCATAAACTTTACTCATGTCACTTTCAAAGTCACTGTTTTTTAAATTATTTTGAGTTAATTATGGATATTCCGATATCGGTCTAATAGCATGATCTCATAAGTTCGAAAAACAATAGTTAGGATAAACTCAAGATGATTCTGATACACAATAGTTAGGATAAACTCAAGATGATTCTGATACTATATTAAAAAGAAAATTTAAGTTTAACTCAATTTCATAAGATCAATATATGAGGTGAGATTTGTACCCACCTATATACTATAAAATATCGTAATCAAGACGAAGTTCGAGTTATATATTACAAAATATCTTGCGATTTTTTTGTTTTTTACAGTTTTTAAAGTTAATACATTGAGCTATATCTCGTTGCATGCTAATTTGTCTCTATCCCATTTTGACGTGACAAAAAGAAGAGAAGAAAAAGAGTTGTCTGTATTGCATCCGAATGTAATGTCATCATTGTGTCCAATACTTTCTCTTTGACTTTTGAATTTTCCATACTTAGCCTTTGCAGTATCAAACCTTGATCACTCATAGTTCTTTTTTTAGAGTATATATTTAGATATAGCCCCATTATTGCTTTTTGCTGTATAATCTTATTTTTTTCTTAAGCAATAAATCTGGTTTAAATAAATTGAGCAACCTTTGCAAAGGTAAATTAAGTTAACAAATACTATTTTTAAAATATTATAGAAACTTTCAAAATATAAATATTACTATTATTATTCATCCTTTATATTTATTTATTTATCTACCAAAAAATCATTTAAATTTAATTAAATAGACCATTATGTTGAAATGAAAAGGCATTTTAAATTATCCAAACCTGACTTTTTGTTTAATTAGACTTTAAAACAGTTTTAGTTGCTTGCGAAATTGATTTACATAGCAAGACTATCTGAAAAAAATGTCACTGTGATAAGAACATTACACAGAAAGTGTAAATACAGAACTTTCTCTTGTTTGTCATTGATCTTTGAATTTTACTACTTAGATTATGGAAATAATATTCTTAATTTTTTATAGTTATATTTGGGTATAGCCAAACGAAAATAGTGCAATAACAAAATTATTTGTAGGAGTCTTCCTCCAAATCTTAAATTTAAAATTTAGAATCTTCTGTAAGAATTTGATGTTTAAAAATAAAAAAAAAATAATTGTATAATTAAATTAGTTTTAAGTTGTAAAAAATTGAAATACAAAGGAAAGAGATTGTAACAATATAAATCTTAACAGCTCTTACAAGATTCTTATATTCTTATGCACCACTTTTTTTTATTTATAAAAATTTGACACATGTTGGAAATCTCCATGCCACCTATTCTACTCAGCACAAAAAATAATTTTATTTAAACGTATTTTATCTACAT
>Ga0123341_1004813_pt1 | contig 11931 bp, 9 predicted proteins | sample Turbeapinknodule_FD_89959 | JGI IMG/M metagenome (GOLD analysis project Ga0123341, IMG submission 89959) | Root nodule microbial communities of legume samples collected from Mexico - Turtle bean Mexico pink nodule | ecosystem: Host-associated > Plants > Roots > Nodule | place: Mexico: Nepantla... | reverse complement strand
ATTAGATACTATTTTAGATATTAAAAAAAATTATTGATATTTAAAGTAATTTATATTATTGATAAATATTGTTATTAAATATGTTAATTTAAAAATTATTTTATAATTTTTTTATTAATAATATAAATTACTTTAAATATCAATAATTTTTTTAGTTTATGAATTGGTCTTTAATTTAGTCAAAAGCAACTAATTATTTTAGTCTCTAAAATTAGTTTCTATTCAATGATTTTCTTGTAGTGAATGAAATTATTAATTTGGGTAAAACAAAATATGAATTTTTTATGCAAATATGGAAATTGTAAAATTTGGGTTTGGTACAATAAAATATTTTTATAAAATATGACTAATTAATTTAGTTTAGAGAAATGGACACTTTTTGAAATATGTTTGAGAAGGTTATAACTGATTTGGGTGTAGTTGAATTATATAGACTTATAAATATTTTTTTAAATAATAATTAAAATTATTTGTTTAAAAAATATTATTTTTATAAAACGTAGTTTTTTAGACCTTATAGTTAAACTTATATAATTGTTAAGGGTTTGTGATCATGATAATGATAATTATTGGGTTATGTATTTTGTATTGGACCAGACTTCGGACATCGGCATCAGACATTGACGTCAGACATCGGTGGTCTGGTCGCAATAATGGGCCACGTAAGTGGGGCCCCATAAATAGTATGAGATGAAACCTATATACCAGAAAGACCTAAATCACGGGAGGGTCCATGCATGTGGTGTGTATAGTACATTCAGGTCTGACACAAGTAAGTATTCCCTGGAGGCGCTAAGGCCAATTAGCACTAGGGTTTTCAGGGAAAGTTGCATGCATGGCACGTGAATAATTAGAGCACTTATAAAACAGATGGTCCCGCAGCGCTGGTGCATGAGTTGGTACCTTGGCAGCCATACTATTAAGATTTTGCACTCCAGAAGAGGAAAGTCCTGTGCAGCGGTTGCGCTAAGATTGTGCAACACACAACAAGATATCTTCCTAGTATCCCTAATTCCACTTAAGGAAAGGTCCTCGTGGGACAGGGAAGTTAACCTAGATACAACTTATAAAAAGGGTGGTAAGAACCCTAGAAAAGGTACGTCGTTTCTAAAATATTAAAGGATGCGTTCGTATGAGAGGATCCATTAGTCATTCTGAAAGGTTAGTTGAGTGTGTTTTTAAGTGCAATAAATATTCATTTGGTCACATTACTTATAAGTAATAAGTGTTGATTGATGGTTGTAGGCAAATAGTACCTTGAAGACGTAGGTTTTATGCTCAAACCCAAAGTTATAACTCCATATCACAAAGTTCGATACCAACTAAAAGAGTATTCTCAAAGAGGTCCAAAAAATGTGCACGAGTAGTTTAATCATCGTCATTCCTCACTTAGAAATGTTATCGAAAGAACATTTGGTGTCCTCAAAAAGCGATTCTCAAAATGAAGCCTCATTCTTAACCATTCGATATACTTTTTAAGAACAAAACTATGATGAAGTTTCAAACTCCAAAACGAAAAATACCTCAAATGTAATTATTAACCCTTACAATGTTATATCAATGACCTTGAGGCTAGAACATTTGTGTGTGAGAAATGAAAAAGTGATTCCAAGGATGAACGTTTGTTCCCTTAACTCTCAATTAGGACGAATGAAAAAGTTGTTTCAAAGATTAACTTTTGTGAGTTTATTCTAGTACGCCCATAGTTTGTCGTCACTTAGTAGTCAATGCCAAAGTTAATTCAAATACATCACTCTCCCTTAACCATCTAAATTGTCTCTTAAGGACAAAACTGGGATGAAGTTTTGGAAAAATGGTTTTAAAAATGAACTTTTATTCCTCTTAAACCTCAATTGAAGTCTTGTTCTTATTGAGGTTTTGTTCTGATACGCACAATAGTCTCACATCGCTTAAGGTCAAGGGCTTTTTTAACCGTTTAAAACACCTTTTAAAAACAAAATCATAATAGAACTCCAAACTTCAAATCAAACAATATCTCAAATGTAGTGATTAATTCTAATAATGTTATTTCAACGACTTGAGGTCAAAATATAAGCGTTGTGAAACTCGAAACAAAACCTACACTTTTCCCAAGTTTCTAAACGGAAACTCAAAACTAGGGTTTCTTTTCCAAGAAATTCTCTTGGAAAATATCTCAGAAAAATATTCCCATTTTAAGACTTGAAAAGAACAAGAAGACAAACAAACATGCATAGTCAAATTCAAGTTGAATTTAAAAGTAAAAATTACAAGTGACAATGAGTCTTATTTATAGATGCATAAACCCCTTATACATAATGATCTAAGGAATGTGGGACAAAAATTGCAACACTAGGTTGCACACAAAAAAGGGAGCACGCCAACATTTTTGGAACCCCTACATCAGGCAATTCAAGGTTTTATTCAGATTTTGTTTATAAGTGCTACACTTCATGCTTATGTATTGGTCGTGTGTTGACTCTTATTCTAGGGTTTTGACTCTCCAAATTGAACTCTAATTGGAGTGGATTGAAGGTGATGAGTTGAACTTGGAGAACTACAATTTTGACCACCCAAACTATCCTAATTGAAACCCTTTTATGCTACTACATTTTACAACATAAAATGACTATTCCTAAAGAAAACATTTTACTCTTATGTTTACAAGGCTAGGAAAAGGGGAAAAAAAAGTACTAATAATTCACACTCCATGCAATGAGAGTCTTATGAAGTTATTCATTTTCCATTTTCCTAATCATGGATCTTATTAGAGGTCCAAACTACACTTTCCCATATGGTTTCCCATCGTGAACGCTCTTTCCTTTAACACTTGATTGGGAGAAACAAAAAATGGTTTTCTGTGTTCCCTTATACCTCGACCGAGACTTATTTCACTACGTTAAATAGTCTTTCATCACTTTAATAGTTGAAGTTAAGACCAATTTAAATAAACTTTATTTTCTTATTCTTCTGAAATGTCTTTTAAAGACAAAATTGTAATGGAACCTATGAAGCTCGAACACTCCTTTTAAATGGCGTGTCGGTGTCCGATACTTGTATCAGACACCGACACTCGTATGACACCTGTAGGACACATATCCGTGAAGTGTCCAATTCAAGAAGTATTTGTTAGGTTTCTGACAATTCTAGGACGGTTCTAACACAATTTTAAAAAAGAAAAATACATTAATTTTCTCAAAATTCAAAAATTGTTATTATAATTATAAAAATAAGAAACAAATCCTTGTGAACCAGTCATGAAAAACATATTTCTACTCCAAAAAATAATTTGGAACATACTTGTGGACATAAATCTTTATTGTCAATTTATATAATTTATAATTATATAATATATAGATTTGTGTCCTCGTAATGTATCTGTCTCCTACATTTTAGATATTTACGTATCTCTGTATCCGTGTCCGTGTCGTATCAGTGTCTATGCTACATAGAATGGAACAGTTTCATGACAGATGGGATATTATATTTCAATGGACTTAGGATAGGAACAAGTAGTATAGAATACACATGGTACCTTTCAACGCCACCACAAAATATAGAAGAAATGTACAAATTTTCATGTTATTATATAGGAGTTGGCACATACCATTAATTATTAAAATCAAGAGTTCATCAACATGTTAAAAAGCTACGCAAAACCTCAAAGTTTATAACCCACATAAACAGCAGCATTCACAATATAACAATCATCATTCTTGTCACCCATTTCCTCTACAAGAACCCCACTTGAGCATATCAAACCACCGTCCACAACTTCAACATTCAAAATTTCTCCACTGCAAATTCAAAAAAGATTATTATAAAGAATTGATATAATATTACAGATATTATATATTAAGCACACAAAAAAACATGAACTGAGTAAATAAGTATGGTAGATTATCAACTACCGAAAGAAATGAGTAAAAGCACAGGTCAATACATGTTTATTAGCATGAGAACACAAAAATTATGTTTTTGTTCAGGACTTCAAGCAAAATATATAAACTTCAATACAGATAAGAATGACTTAGGTTTCTGTTAGAAATGTTAAGTTTAATATCCAATAACCAGAGTACAGCAAAAGGAGAGAAACATCCAAAAACCAGACATTATGGTAAAATAAAAGATTGAAATCACAACAGTTAATTTTACAAGAAAAAATAATTGATGATATAGGATTTTCATATTGATAGTCATGTCATCACTTAAAAGAGAACAATATGAAAAAATACAAAAATAAGGCACTAATTTTTCACGGTTCTGGGTACTTACTAGGGAAATACTAATTTGACTTTCTCGATATCCAAAGATTTCTGGAGGGAATGAGGAACACCTAGCTTGATCTGCAACTTCATCTGGTCAAAACTGACACCAGGAATGGAACCTAAATCAAACTCGTGTCAAATAGAATTCATGAAACAAATTTGAACGTGTAAATTTTCCAAGCATACATTTTTTAGTAATTAATCAGCAATGAACAACCATACAGAAAAATCGTTTAGTTAAAAATAAGTTGGTCATATGAAACATCTTACTGTGCGGTATTTTGTGCGGTATTTTCCGAAACTAGAGCTTATCTAGAATTAGTGGGATAGAAATTAAGTCAAACTCACTACCAATTTCTTGCGAGAAGAATGAATTCTAAGCATTACAATTAGAACTAAATGAACTAGTTATAGAAAGAAAATCCCTAAAACCAACATCATAAGGTTAAACTAAATAGGAATATACTATTGAATAAATATTATTTACTTCTAATAAGTCTTTTTATGATAAAATCTACACTCTCCATCTAAAACACATGGCAATTAATAAGTACCTTACAAACTAATAGAACTGAATATTAGAAATTGTGATAAAAGACACTGTCTTGCCGATCTTTATTGCACTACCCGATTGGTAGGAATAGAATCAGAGTAAAGAACGTTTCACCCAGAGAGGTTGCTCAAGAGAACCTCACTCTCCAAAATCTCTGGACTATTTAAATAGTTTTCAGCTACAGCTGGCACAACAACTTTACTTATTTCTTTATACCAGACCTATCAATACCCCGCCCATGAAGACACCTTGTCCTCAAGGTGAAAATCTGGAAATTCTTTGCTGATAGAAGCAGCGGACTCCCAACTATTTTCTGTCTCTGGAAGCTGGTGCCATTTCAGAAGAACTTCTAGCTTTCCTAGAGAGTTAGTCCGTGTATCTAATAATTTTTCTGGAGTCACTTCAAGAACTTCAGACAACATTGGAGGCAAGGGTTGTGAAGAGTCTAATGAATGCACTGCTGGTTTGAGAGTAATGATACATGAAAAACTGATGAATACGACTGTGTTCAGGAAGGAGCAACTATACACAACTTGCCCAATGCGTTCCACAATTTGGTAAGGTCCATAAAATATTGGACTAAGTTTTTCATTGGGCATTCTTTGCTAATGACTAGAATTGATAAGGTTGGATTTTCAGAAAAACCCAATCTCCAACTTGATAAACCACCTCTCACCTATTCTTATTAGCTTGGGCACGGTTCTGATCCTGTGCTTTGCACAGGTTTGACTTTAATTCCCTTAAAATCTCATTTCGTTCCACCTGAAATCGATTCACACTCTAGACTCTAGAGGGGATAGTTGTCCCTTTCAAAATTAAAGGAGGATCGCAGCCATAGGGTGCTTTGAAAGGAGTCATTTTAGAAGAGGCGTTGTAGTTTGTATTAAACTAGAATTTATCCCAGGATAACCAATTTGGCCAGTGCTTAGGCTGAGACCCTGTCATGCAACGCAAATAAGTCTGAAGACAACTGTTAACTACTTCTGATTGACCATCGGCTGCGGATGGTAGGCTGTGCTGTATTTCAATTTAGTTCCAGCCTTTTTCAATAACGCCTTCAAAAACTAACCAAGAAAAAGTTGATCTTGATCTGAAACTATAGTAGAGGGGAAACCATGTAGTTTAACAATTTCTCTCACAAATATCCGAGACACCTCTGCTGCGGTATATGGATGTGACAAGGCAAAAAAAGGAACATATTTTTTGAATCTGTCCACCACCACTAAAATAGTATCTGTGAGTGGGAATCATTGAAATATCAGACCAAACTTGAGTCCCAATGGTTGCAGCAAGCCTGCAGGAGCCAAGGTCTCACTTTTATTTCGTTGGCAGATGTCACATTGCATCACAAAGGCCTTAATGTCCTTTCGCATACCTTACCAATTCAAAACACCTACAATCCTTTTGAACGTTCTAAAATAGCCACTATGTCCTCCCAAAGGAGATTCATGCAATTCCTTGATTATTGTAGAGATCCTTGGGTGTTGTTGTGGCAAAACTAGTTTCCCTTGATAATATAATCTTCCCTTTTTTAATTCATAATGAGTATGAGTTGTAGGATCCACAAGCAAATCCTGTATCAATGAACTCAGCTTGACATCCTTTTGAACCTCCAAATCCCAGTCCTCCCACTCTAAGGTAGCAGAACTCATATGATAGTAAAGAATGCTTGTCTAGATAAAGCATCTGCTACTTTATTCTCCCTTCCAGGTCCGTATTGTATCTTATTAAGAATGAAGAAAATAAATATAGAATTGATATCCCTGGTGTAAAATACACACATACAGGTGTTTATTTATAGATGAAAATAATAACAGAATAATATAAACTACGGGCTAAGCTTGTTACATTCAACATATCTCAAAATCAAAACCAATAAGTTTGGAAGCCCACTTGAATTGTTCCTCTGTCAGAAGTCTTTCTTCCGTCCAAAATTTCAAACTTTTTTTTATCCATAACAACAACAAAATGACTGCCCATCAACTAGTTTCCATTTTTGCAATGCCTGAACCACAACCACCAACTCTCTTTCGTAGACAGATTTGTTTAGCCCCCTTTCAGATAAGGCTTGGCTCCAATCCAAAAAGCCAAAGGTCTGCATTCTTGCAACAAAACAGAACCCAAACCTTTCCTAGAAAAATCCATCTCCAACATAAACTTTGGGGACAGCTAACATTGGTAACCGAGAAAAAGTTTCTTTAAGTGTGCCAAAAGCTTGTGGGCCTCGTCCTGAATAACCCATTAGTCCTAGAAATCCTCTTAAAGCTGTGACATCCTTTGGAATAGGCCACTCCCACATAGCCTCCACCTTCTTTGGGTCAGCGGCTTGATATAATATGACCCCAATATACAAACTAGTCTGACTAAAACTACATTTCTTTTTATAAACCTTCAATTTATTCTCTTGAAGCACCTTGAGAACTTGTGTCAAATGTTGAACATGAAATTCAATTGTGGAACTATAAATTAGAATATCATAAAAATACCAAGACAAATTTCCTCAAGAAAGGAAAAAGAACCACATTCATGAAAAGTTGTTGGGGCATTTGTCAATCCAAATGGCATTACTAAATTTTCGTAATGACCATCATGTGTCCTGAAGGCCATTTTCTCGATGTCCTCTTCTTTCATGAGAATTGGATGATATCCCAATTTCAAATCCAATGTAGAAAAAATTGTAGCTCCTACCAATTCATCTAACAATTTCTCTATGACAAGCATCGGGATTTGTGAGGAATTGTGATTTTGTTGAGTGCCATGTAATCCACGTAGGTAAAACCTCCATCCACCATTTTTTTTCTCACCAAAATAATAGGGCTGGGATAGGGGCTAATATTGGATCTAATGATTCTAGCTTTCAACACATCATGAACCAACTTTTCAATCTCATTTTTCTGGTAATGAGAGTATTTGTAAGGTTTAAGATTTGGTATGAAAACTCCCTCTTTTAGATGTATCGCGTGATCTTGTTTTATACAAGGCAGTAATCCAACAAGTCCTGAAAAATATCTATATTTAATTCCAACACTCGTACCAATTCCGAGGGCACTAGAGGAGGACTTGCTTCTTCCTTCTCTTGAACCAGATCCACAGATACCCTATATCATCCTTTTGCAATTCATTCATCAATTATTTTCAAGGAAGTTGTAGTTGTAGATACTGTTGGGTCCTAATTAAAGTTTGCTGCAATTCTCCCCTTCCTATGATTAACCTTAGCTTAACTTCTCCTAAACTTGCCAACCATTCCAACCCCAAAACCACATCCGTTCCTCCTAATTCAAGAATGAATAATTCTTGTTGAATGCTCAAGGCCCGTAACTCCTAAACAAACCCCATGCATTTCCCTTGACATTGCACCTTGTGGCCATCTCCTACCTCCACCACATAAGGAAGAGTTTCTACTAGTTCTAGCCTGCACCTTAACATCAATTCTTTAGAGATGAAGTTATGTGATGCCCTGCAATCTAACAAGACCACACAACCTTCATATCCCCGATTTTGCCCCAAACCTTCCAAGATTTCTTCATGGTTAGACTTGCCATGGTGAACATGGATAGCTGCAAAACTCTTTCTCCTTCATCTTCCTCTTTCATGCCCTCCTTATCATCCAAAATCTTATCATAAACCCATATATCTCCCTCTATTATTAGCAGCATATGTAATTGCTTGTTTCTACACACATGGTTAGGCCCAAGTTTCTCATCACATCTGAAACACAATCCTTTCTTAATCTTATCCTCTATTTCCTCATTAGATAATTTTCTGAAAATAGTCCCATGCTTGAGATTGACCCCGTGATTCTTATTAATAAGATTGGATGTCTCAGCTGTGTCTCCTTTTCCTCTGCCCATGGAAGCCAATTAATTACCTCCATCTCGTGAATAGCTTTTAGAAAACCAATTCGCACTATACCCTCTACTACTCTTATTCTCAATCGTTCCACCTCCTTTGGTCATAGTTCTGATTTTATCTTCAACCATTTGAGCTTTCATCATCAATTCCACCAAATTAGTAGGACCATATAGCTTCACTTCAACTTTAATGTCTTCTTTTTCAATCCATTCAAGAATATTCCTATCAAATAGTCTTGTTCAATACATTTTAATAGCCCCACATATTGCTCAAATTGTTCCATCTAGTCTTCTACAGTGCTTGTTTGTGTTAAAGCAATCAAGATTTCAAAAGGATTCTTTAACATGTTGGGTTGAAACCTTATTACAACCACCATCTTGAAAGATTCCCACCATTGGAACTAGTTTAAAGCCTTCCCTTCCAAAACAATCACCACCGCTTGCATTGTTTCCTCCTCTGATATTTCTTTCAAACGGAAATATCTCTCTAATCTATTTGTCCAACCAAAAGCTTCTTCTCCCGCAAAGACAGGAATATCCAGTTTTCTCCGCCATGATTGAAAATGTGGTTGCCACACTTCTTCTCCTTCTCCTGTGGCCGTTCTTTTTATTATCTTGTTGTGGTCTGCCATGGACTTCGAACCACAAGTCAGTTTTTCAACCACAACTGTGAGACCACCGATCAGATCTTCTTCCAACCTTTGAAACCTCTCAAGTTGTTCATTCTCCGCCTTCTCTCTGTCTCGGACAACTTCTTGAAACATGTGCTCTAATGTGTCCAGTCTGGATTCTATCCTGGTATTGACAATAGCCCCCCACGCGCAACACCAGAGTACCAAGAATGATGCTCCGAATACCAATTGATAGAACTAAGTATTAGAAATTGTGATAAAAGACACTGTCTTATCAATCTTTATTGCAGTACCCCGATCCAGTTCCTACTTAGGAATAGAAACTGAGTAAAGAACGTTTACAAAAGTATACACCCACTGAGGTTGTTAGAGAGAACCTCACTCTCCACAATTCTTCTAATCCTTTTCTCTCCAAAAGCCCCCCCGAACCCACTACTGTCTCTGGACTATTTAAAATAGCTCAGCTACAGTTAGAACAACAACCTTACTTATTTCTTCTCTTATATACTATACCAAACCTATCACAAACACATAAAGAGGACAGTTTAAAATGATTGAAATTAGTTTATATTTTAGTCCTTAGCACCACAGAACGAAGTTATCTTTACTCAGATTGAGGAAAATAAGGAAAAAGAGAGATCTGTACTCAGATGTCACAAAACAAGTTATCTTTCTAAATGTCAATCTGCTATATATTCCCTAACTAGCATAGGCCAAATTAAGCATGACATGCATGATTCCTTTCACTTACCTGACCATGAAAAAAAAATCATGGAAGTGATTCTACTCTTTCTTCATACTTTACCCCATATACAAGGAAATAATAAATTACATGTTTAACTAATAGCCACTAGGAAAACAAATACTTGTTTACTTTGGCAAGCAACATGCTGAGAAAAAAAAAACAATGGAGAAAGCTAGCCACGTAGTGTAGAGTGTATGTAATAACCAAGTGTGCAATGTCATTGGGCATCAAAAAACCCTTATGTTACACCAAAACGATAAATTCTATTCCCACTCATGATTTCTATTAACTAAGAGGACTGATGTATCTTATGACAGAATAACTCACAACAATAACACTAACAAGTTGAACAGTGTAAAACCCAATAAGATTATGGATATAAATATACCTCTGCGGAAAGCAGGGATTGAATTAGAAGAAATCGCATCCTTGCACGCTCTCATTGCTGCCACTGTTATGTCCTGTCTGTTGGGTTGATCGCCATGTCAGCTAAAACCAAAGAAAAAAGACCAAAAATGCAAAAAAAGAAACGGAATAGAATAGCACACCCATGTTGGTCGTAGCCGACACCCATCTCCACGAACAAGAGCTTCATTGGAGAGGATGACCCTTGGCTTCCTTCACTCCCTTCAACCACTTCCATAGTTCGGGAAATTGCAGAAAGTATAAACTTTGGTGAGCGATGTGAGAAAGAAAGGGATTTACGGAAACGTTGAGGGAAATTGTTTGAGCCCAAATCAGTGATGGGAAACGATGAAAATCGAAGCTTTAGAAGTGAATAACAACAATGGGTCATTTCTCTCTCACAAGCTCAGCATGAAATGGAATCAAATGAACATGGATAAGCGATTCGGGTGACTCACTCTGACCCGATTCCCCTATTTTACCTTTTCTTTCTCGCTTAACTCTCTCCGCCAATTCATTTATCATCTAATAAATTGTAAAATTATTATTTACAAATTTACGACTTATCTGATTTAAAATAACTAATGTTTAAAGATGTGAATTATTTCAAAATATTTATTATTTTTTTTAAAATTAAGAAGATATTTTTACTTAATTGAAATCTGTATGGTTTTTGGATAATATTTTCAAGGTTAATCATTACATCTGATAAAATTCTATATAAATTATTCTTACTCTTCACTTTCTAAGTGATATGAAATAATCAAATTCCAAATTAAGAGTTAAGAAAACGAGTTTTCAATAATGACGTAATTGTTTCAACATCAAGTCAATGATTACAACAACAAAAATGTCGATCTTCATCAATAATTAGCATTGAAACAAATAGAAAACTCAACCTTAAATTTAAATCAATCACTTCTTTACTTAATTAAAATTTTAGTCTTTAATTTTGTTTTCACAATTTTAATTTCTTGAGTTTTAGTTATTCATAATTTTTAGTGTGGGAGTTTTTTCACATAATTTTAATCCTTTAATTATTAAAAAATCAATTTTCAGTTCATTATTTTCGATACAACATAATGATATATATCCACATCAATTTGTGTAGTTGATCCAAAAACGTATACATAATTAAACTGAAAATTAAAGAAATTATAAATAGAAAATTAAAGAATTAAAATTATATAAGAAATTCAGAAACTAAAATTACGAATAATTTAACCTAAGGAATTAAAATTTTAAAAATACTTAAAAACAATTAAAAACCATTATGAATATTTTAAAATTTAGGAACCATAAATACAATTCAACAATTTATTTTATAATGCAGTGACAGTGTAAAAGCTTTTGTTTACTGCCACAACTTTTTATGATAATTAAAATTATTTTAAAATTTATAATTAGAACAATTTTATTAGTTGATAAAGTAAGAAAATTTACACTGAAATGGATGAAAATAAAATAACTAAAAAGTATATTACAATTTTAAAATGTT
>Ga0123341_1004812_pt1 | contig 11932 bp, 9 predicted proteins | sample Turbeapinknodule_FD_89959 | JGI IMG/M metagenome (GOLD analysis project Ga0123341, IMG submission 89959) | Root nodule microbial communities of legume samples collected from Mexico - Turtle bean Mexico pink nodule | ecosystem: Host-associated > Plants > Roots > Nodule | place: Mexico: Nepantla... | reverse complement strand
TATTTATAGACAAAACAAGCATTAATTATTAAAGAAACTAAAAAATATCATTTTTAAGATGGACCACTTCAAGTATCTTTTTAAAAAATATAAACTGTTAAAACCCTTATTTACCAAAATTACAAATAAAAAAAAATAAAAAAAAATACCTTTCAAATATAACTTAAATCAATCATACTGAGATACAAAATTACATTACATAATGTATATTTGAATTATTATACACACAATATTATATATATATATATATATAATACTTAACCAACATTTATTATTTCTTCAAATGTAAGATCCTTTATATTTATGAATTTAATGTCTACGTATTGAAAGTGTAAACATCAATAAATTAGACACAACTATTAATCTTATTTTTTTTAAGATAACAATTATAAAAGTAAATAATTTAGATCACAGAATTATTGTGATTGGATATCATTTTACATTGATAGTATATCATATACTTTATTTACTTATTGCCTTTATATTTATCCATCTTGATATCTACTTTGGTGTCTGATTTTTCCCCCCTTTAGAATATCTTCATACTCGTTGGTTTCACTTTTTATATAGAACACTATTTTTTGACGCACATATAATAGACAACAATTAAGAATACTGTTATTTTGCATTATCTAAATAAAAAAATTATGAACAAAATTAATCAATATGCTGATAAAAATTGTAAATGAAAAAAAAACATTTGAATTTCTTAAAACTTTAAATTTTCCAAAATTTCAAAAACAACAATCAAGTACACAGTCTAGGAATTTTATAACTCAGAGTGTCGTTTGGTCCTTTTTTATTTTTTAAAAAAAAAAACTTAAAAAAACCTTTTAAATTAAATCTTAAAAAATGTAAGTTGTAAAATTTATTTTATAGTTTAAAAGTTATTATATATTATTCTAAATTTTTTAAATAAATGAAGCATAGTTATGAAAATTCAGTAAATAGTTGGAATATGAATGAAGAGAAGAAAAAGGAATAGTGTGAAACATGGTGATGGAGAGGGTTGAGAAGATTCTTTCCCCAGGAAACGGTAAGGACAGAGGCATGACAGAACACAACACAAGGATAACAAGCAATTCTCATTCTTTCTTTAGCTTTTTTCTGCTCATTCAAGTCATTCCACACACTTTAAGTTATTCCCAGAAGAAGTTGTAGTATAAATAAATCATGTTTTCAACTCTCATGCACACTTGTGTTGTTTAGCCAGCCATGCCTTCAGAATCACCACCAACCAGGTCAAGCCAATCTCCTCCTGCTGAAGCCGACAAACACAAAAGTTTGGACACAGAAATTCGAAAGATGGTGTCTGCAATCACTCATCGTGTCACTGATCTTAACCACTCAGGCTCCTCCCACCATTCGGAGAAGGAGGATGAAAATGACACCAGAATCATTACCCTTGCAGGAACCAACGATGGAGCAACACTGCGAAGTGAATTGGATGAAAAATCAGGCAAAACTAGTGTTGGTGAGTCTGAATCATTGACCACCTTTATCAACAGCAACTTCCAAGCCATCAACAACTCCATCATGTATGGGGGTAGCTACCATGCCAATGACCCTGGTGTGCATCTCGATATCTCAGATTTCATTCATCAACCTCAACCTCCTCAAACCCACCACCACAAGCCTGAGAACCCTGCTGAGAAGAAGGGAAAGAAGAAAGATAAAGAAGCTTCCAAAAGTGACCATCAATTTCGCTTTTAATTCAAAGGAATAAACATCTTTTCTCTATCTTATGCCTCTGTTCGATGTATGCTTCAGTAACCATCTTTTCCTGATATGTTTTTTTGGATTATTTATGTTCTTTTCTTTGTTAGTTCAATCGCATTTCAGATTTTATATATAAGTAAAATTGTAATCTTTGTGCTGATAATGTATATGTAAACACTGCCTAATTGAGTTTTGAGCCAAACTCCAGTTCAACATTTTTTAAAGTGACTCGAATTTAAAAAATTTAGAACTATAAATCAAATTTCGTTGATCAGTGCATTCTTAGTGACTTTTTACGAATATTTTTATGATTTTTTACGATAAATACACCACGTTATTAAAAGTAATAATGGTGTTTCTAAGAATGAATATCTTAGATCCACAAGAAACAGTTGAATAATCAATTAAAATATTCACTAAATATAAAATAGAATAATAAAAGTTTGTTGGAATTTGTTGTGATGACAATGGTTAACAAGAAAAAGAGAAATAATTGTTGCTTCAATTGGAAAATAGGAGTTGAGTTTCATCTTTCTCATTTTTTTTTTTGTATTTTGATTAGTCTTGATAATATTGTGCATGTATAAAAATTATTTATATTGATTCCTCACATATAAAATTATTAAAATGTTTTATAAATATCGATTTCTCACATATTTATAAAAACAAATTAGAATCCAGATCATACTTTGATAGCAATTAACATTTCAAGTTTATTCCATAAAAATACTTTATAGCCAGATTTAAGATTCTAGATCAAGAATTATAAGTAAAACAATAATACCAATAATCAATCAAGAGTAAAATATTATATTCAGATATCATCTCACAGTACATAAGAGTTTGAACAAATTACTCTCAATCGCAAATGGTAGAATTAGCCACACATCTATTCTCCCAATTGGGTTACAAAGTCACTCAATGGTGTTTTCCTCTCCATCTTGCACACTAGGCTTGTGTCTCAAGCCCCTTATTTAACTTAATTTGATTGGGTTTAAAGTAACTTTTTGCTTGGACGCTAATGGGCTCGCTTGGGTGAGTAAAACATAGAAAGGTCCAACGTTACTGAGATTGTCTCACTAAAGCGAGATTCTACTCGTTTGAACGAGATCCACGGGTGGCATCTTATATTTTTGTGAAATTTTGGCAACTTTAGTGAGTGTTGATGTATTCCTACTTTCTTTTAGCTTTGTATATTTTCTTTTTCTCCAATTATCTCTATTCTTTCCTAAAATCATGAAATTAACACAAATTTAAGAATAATTCGTTCTTAATTCTTAAGTACCTATATTTTAATATGAAATATTACTGAATTTTTTTATACTTATCAATCCCATAAATTGATCATAGGATTAATTTACTGAAAATATCAGTAAGAAAAAAATTTATAATATATATATATATAAATAATGAAATCTCCTTAATTTATTTTTGGATTTTATTATATTGATCTTTCCTTAAAATTTACCCATGAACATTAAAACATAAGCATTATAACGTTGTATGATAACTTTAGAACTTCTAGATATGAAGTTGAATGAACATTAATACATTAATGTATACATTAATATTGAGTTATGCAAATTCAATACAATTCCATCTTTCTATGTATATGATGACAATAAACATATCTACCTTAAGTGGTATAATGATTCGAGTATATAAATTTACAAGGTCTGAACAGTGACTACCATCCCATATCATAGTTCAGTGAAAGCCATGGGAAAGAATGTAAGCAATATCTACTTCTTTATATATTATTTTAGTCAAACTTATCATTTGCATTTTCTTCTTCAAATATAAACTAACTCACGTTTCTCTGTGTCTCAATGGCTTATACTTGTTTTCAACTCTTTCACAACAACCACCAATAGACTTTACAAGTTTTCATATACGTGTTTGGTTTGATAATGAATTATCATATTCACGTTTCAAACGTAAAACAAAAGAATTTCATTCAAATAGTTTTATCATGAATCTGTGTTGACCTGATCATGGATGCAAAATGAAATATATATTGTTCACGTTATTAATTTGTTTTTATTTGAAAAAAGGAGGAAAAGAAAGAAAATATTGAAAAGAAGGAAGTAGAGAAGGCCATTATTTTAAAAGCGCTTGTGCATTGTGAAGGTTGTTCAGACAAAATTTGCAAGTGTTTAAAAGGCTTGCCAGGTAATTTTTTTCACTGTACATCTTTATTAATAACATTTTTTTTTTCTTGTGTTAAGAAATGTGATGTTTATACGATGATTAGGAGTAAAAGAAGTTCACGTTGATAAAGAACATCAGAGGGTCACTGTAAAAGGTGAAGCTGTGAATAATCCTTCCAAGGTTTTGGAAACACTTCAAAAGAAATACAGCAAGAACGTTGAGTTAATTTCGCCAAAACCAAAACCAGAAAACCAACAGAAAAATATCCAGGATAAAAAGGAACAGGTCTAAATTTTAAATTTTCTAATATTATTCTTATTATTATTGGTTTCTTATATTTTATGTTATTGTTGCCAGCAGGTTAAAATAAAAACTGTGGTGCTCAATATGAGTATGAATTGCGAAGGCTGTGTACGAGATGTCAAGAAAAATCTTGAGAAGATTGAAGGTAGATATTTTGTTCACTAAAAATTATAATAATTTTTTAAAAGATAAACTGAATTAGATGAAGAGATGTGTAATATTTAATTTGAAACTACGAGATAGGTGTTGATTCTGTGGAGGTGGACAAAGAAAATTCACGGGTGACTGTGAAGGGAACGATGGAGGGAGCAAAACTTGTTGAAGCCATGAAGAAGAAACTAAGAAAGCATGCTGAGATTATGAAGGAAGAGAGTAGAAGAGAACCCAGGAAAGAAGTGAATGATGTTGAAAAAGTAGTCAGAGACCCTATTGTAATATATACTTATCCTCCTCAGTATGCAACCCAACACATGTATCCCAATCAAACCTTCAATGATGAAAATGCTTTTGCATGTTCAATAATGTAATGTAAGAAGACTAATAATTTTCAATGACCTTTTTTCTTCATAAAATTAGTTTAATTGCGATTACTTTGTTCAGTATAGACCAGGAAAAAAAGTGTTCATGGACAGTTAAACAATTTATATTAAGAAAACTGGTTTTAGTTGACATATAAAAGATGTAGAAAAGAAAGAGTCGAAGATGCTGACATCAATGTGCATTAATGAATCGTTAATTACTAATTTTTCACGTATCCTGGGATGATTTGGATGAATATGCTCCTGTTCTATCATCTTGGAGGGGTTAGTCTCTGACCTTCGATATCTAGGGAGATTAACATGATGTTTGATATTCCCTATATGAATCCGATCCAATTGAGTGGCTAGGAATACATTCAGCATGAATTGTTCCACAACGATTTCCTTATTTATATCTTTATGTTGTATTATGTTACTATCATGTTATCTTTCTTAGCTCTACTATATTTTCAAAGCCTAATGGTTGGGAAAGGTGGATGTTTGTTGTTTTGTAAGGAAACAAAAACGAATCAATTCATGTTATCTAGGGGGGCACCAATGCTTAACGTAATGTCATTAGCTCGTGTGTTTTCATATACTTTTCACCAACACTCTCCTGATTTGAAAGCTTATATTGGGTCATTGTTCGAAGTAGAGAGAGCAAAGAAGGAAAAGGAAAAGAGGGGTCTCCACGAGTGCCTCACATCATCAGAATTAGTTGTTCGTGGTTATGGGAGTTCTCTATTTTACATGCGCACTTCTTAGGTCCAAGGGATAATAGAGGGAGGAAGTGCACAAGGTCTGGCTATCATAACACTAAATAATCCTGATGAAAAAAAGTGCAAGTTACGACTATGTTGTTTCAAGCCTGGTGAATTGCTGTTTGAGGACAATTTCTGAAGCATTTATCTCCTCTATGCGCTATTAAACACAGAATCTTTAAAGCAGAAGAGGAAAATCAATACAAATGTGACTACTCTCACGGTGTTTGGCATGATCACACAAAAAAATGGGTTAGAAACGGGTGAGACAAAAAGGCAAATTGCTTTAACTTTTTCATCCAAAGTCTTGTTCCACTGGACAGGATTCTCACATATAGACTTACTGAGTACTTATCATGTCCACGATGTAAATTCGTTGGAACATGTTTTGAGAACTACGATAAGTAACATTTTTTATACTGGAGTATCCTTCAAATACTCCAATTTATTCATTGTCGATGGAAAGATATATATTCCATGCTCTTTATATGAAACTTTAACCAGTAGAGCAGTGATATATATTCATTCACGAGTTTTTTTAATACAATTGTGACCATAATGAAGTTGATCTATATGAAAAATTATGCGTAATTAATACTTTTGTTTTGTTATACGCAGTTTGATAAGATCACTCTGGTTGAGAAATTTCTGACAATAATATTAGAAATATTCTTATGTTACAATTAAGATTATTCCAACATTTTCTTTCACCCCCAACGAGGATTTACAGTTCAAAGAACTAAAGTAAACTTCACAACCAAAGAGACAGACATTATATACATAACAAGATGTATCTGACGAGAAAACAACTTCATGATCATTATCTCAGGATGTTGCGGGTTCAGCCCCATCGTGTAGAGCGCAACAAATTGTAGCTTTATGATGTCCTTGGTAAACTTTAATATCTTCACCAGTTGACATAGACCAGAGTCTAGCAGTTGTATCAGAGGAAGCTGCAACGAAAATATGTGGATTAAGTAGATGGAACGAAAATCTGATATATTCTATCATTAATAAATTCTAAGATCGGATATGTTTAATTGACTAGCACAATAAGCGATGACGAAAGGACTCTATTTTGCAGGTGATGGGGGAAACGTTATCATTTTCAATTTTCAAAAGCAGATTACTAAACAGTCACTACGTAGTTAAAACTAGTAACGACCTGGACAGGTCACTCAAATGTATAGGCGACAGAAATGTTTCAACACCAATAATTTATACAAAATGCTTCCTTTTCATTTTTTACCTTCTACAAAATAACACAAATATCTAGTTGCTGAATACTAATAACAAAAATGGAAAAATATCGAAAAATTACTTAGTACCTGTAATAAGATAGGCACCATCAACAGAGAAGACACAGTCCCACACCCAGCGTTGATGACCTGGTAAGCACAGATAACCTCACTTAATGAAAAAGAAGTTTTGAAAACTGAGAAAGCACTTGATTATCACAAGACTTCATGAATTACCTATAAGAGTTTTTTCTAGTGTAAAACCATCAACATTCCATATTTTCACAGTATGATCAGAAGATGCAGTTGCCAAGTACCTAAAAGAATAACACCATCAAAGAAATATTAAAATCCAACAGAAGCTACGAGATACATCAATACTTATTGACACAGAAATTATCAGTACTGGGGATGGAACGCTGAATTGGACCCTCATCCAGTCAAGGTTACATATATATAATAAAATGCTTATACCTAGAGACAAACATCCAGTCGACAGTTTTAGACAAATTTTAGAGAACCAGCAAGGTGCAGTGTTAAATGTTAGGTCCTTCCAATTTAAACTTGCATATTACTAGCTTAAACAAGTATAGAGATTTAAATACTATTAGACCACTTGCATATTGAATAAGCAAGTGCAGAGGTGACCTTCAAGGAAACGGACCATGAATATGATTTAGAACAAAAGGTAGCTTCACCGTACTTTCTTAGCTACAGAACAAAAGCACACAGGAGAAGAATTTTAATTAAAAGGGTAACAGTCTGCCAAAGCTTATAAGTTAGGTGAACATGTACACACATGTATGTTGAAAGAGCTCACGCTCAACTTCAGCATTTAGTTTTCATAAAAAAGAGAACCAGTAATTCAGTTTTTCTAAACAGACCATTAACATTTTATCATTTTTGTAAATACTTTACAATTCAATTACTGACTTTAATAAGATGGTGAGGAATAAAAAAATGTAAAATATGAGCATAGCAATTTATAACCTGTGGGGTTCACAGAATTCGGGTGATAAAAGACATTTGAGGATGTATCCCTTGTGTGCTTGTAGCTTGTGAAGAGGCTCAAAGTTTGTCATTGTCTGCACAAAAACATACTCCACCCGGTCAAATAGGTAAATTTTGATAGCAGGGTAATATCGTTCTGATATTTTTGTGAAGGCACAACCTGAGTTCCTCGCAACAAGCGCCACACATAACATGTCCCATGATTATTTGCTGCAACTACCAAGCTCCCATCCCACATTACCGTTAAAGAGCGTACAGCTGTATCCACCTCTGGCACCTACATTACTTCCACAGGTTGAAAATAATGTTTCATCCATAGTATTTATCAAAAGGTGAGTGAAAAAGAGAGAAGAAGCACTGACTTTTAGGAATAAGAACTATATACTAAGCATAAGGAGTTGGAGAAAGACATTTCTCCAAAAGGAAAAAAATATCAAAAAATCTGTACACCATTTAATTAGTGCAGAAAGAACCCTTGGGTGAAGCATGACAATTGAGTGAAGCATGGAGTGCTTATGCATGGTGTATGCCTAGAGAGTAACAACGTTTAAAGTTTTTATACAGTTCATTCCTGTATATATTATTTCGAATCTTCTTCATGGAAAGGGAATATTTTTAATCTTGTTCTACAATGATATCCATATACAACAAAAAAAGGTCATAACTTGTACCAATTCACAACTGCATGAATTTGCTGTCAAATCCCACACACGGATATTGCCATTTTGGTCACCAGATATTAGTTCCGTCTGTTAGATCACAAAGAAAAAAAAAGGATCGATGAGAACCACAAAAGAAGAACCCAAGAGAACAGCAGTCTGATGTATCTGGATATAGCAGAATTATTATTGAAGAAACATTATCAATGACCCATTCTTCAACAGAAATGCAATGAAACATAAGCAAGGACTTATTATTGAAAGTATGTCAGAATCCAGATCTAAACATCAATCACTAAATCAAATGGTTATATGAACCCATAAAAGAGACAAGTAGTTAAATGGTGTAAAATAAAATATGAAAAATCTAAAGCAGGTATGCTGTAACATCAACTCTGTCCAAGTTATTAATAATCTGATTAATGTATTAATTATTTCATTATTACTTGTTATATCTTCTAACTTATTGTACTCTGTTAATGAATAATGTAACTTGGAAGCCAGGGATAAATTGTATAGCCACCAAAAAGTGGTGAAACATAACCTGATTTGGGTGTAGCACAACAGTGTTTACAGCTGCACGACTTTCATATTCCCTTTGACAACCTGGCGCCCTGAATTTTTGTTATCATATAAGAAATGATTGTCAAGAAAGAATTTAAGGACACAAGTCATTACAAACATATTATATGACGTGCTGTATATCTACTTCACCTCAAATCCCAGATCTTAACAGTTCCATCCTCTGAACCAGAATACATCCAATTACCATCACATTGAAACCCAACTGCCATAACATTATTGGTATGTGAATCATAGCTCATTACCTGCCACAAAATCAGGAACATAAGTTGTTTGAAACCAAAAAAGAAATGATTTGCATGAAAGTAAGTAAATCTGTTGAAAAAGACAAACCGGTTGGGGACTATTTGAGTTAACATCAAACAATCGTATGTGAGGATTACCAGCTGCAGCCAAGTAGCGTTTATCAGGAGTTATCTCCAGCCGGTTTACTTGCTGTACAAATAAGATATGGAAAAATAAGTTCATGAGTTATGGAACTTAAGCATTCCAAGAACGAAAAGACATTCTTCTTCATAAATTAGTAGCACGTAAGGACAACCATCGAACATTAGGTATACAGAGTAGCACTGAAACAGTAAACATAAGAGGCACAGTGCATTTAACAGCAGAATGTTCACTTAAAGAGGGAACAACAGAAAGTTTATGCAAGTTTAACATTGGTCTCAAATTTCATAGAAACGTTTAGAAATGATGTGTCTCATCGTGCAGTGTTTTGAAAAATACTGGTTATTAGATTTGATCTTATAAACCTACAAATGATACAAGTTTTGAAGTACCATTAACAAAATGAAAAAAGGGGAAGGAGAAGAATGAAGGCAAACCGAATCAGGATATTGAATGGTGCGGTAGCAGCGGCCACTCTTAGCCTCCCAAAAACGAATGCTGTGATCATAGCTCGCAGTTGCAAGTATTACGGTTGGTTGGCTCATTCTACAGTACAACTCTTTTTCTTTCTCTTTCAACCAACATTTAACTATTAAACAAAAATCGAAATAATATGTGATTTGATTGATAAAAACAACTATTCTATGAATGAAAATAAAGAAAAGTAATTAAAATACGATGAGATGTTGCTAGAAACAACGGAGTGAGTGAAAATAACCCCAAATAGACTATAACAAGAATAACCTAATTGAATACGGAACAGAGTCGGAAAAGAGACCAACCTCATGAGATCGCCGCCTCGCGGAGTTTCCGCCGTTGCCGCCGACGTCTACGGTGGTAGTAGGAGCGCGCCGCACTAGTCAATTTCCCACTTCATTTTGGTTTCCCTACAGCAAAAGCACCCCGTTGTTTAGTGCAAGGAACCAGTGAGAGAGCTGTTTACGATTTTACCCTTCTTCTTCTTGGTTGGGCCTTCAGATACTTGCCCATATTCAAATGTAGGAAAGTTCTTCCTACACAATGGAAAATAATACGTTCAGGATGAATAAATTCAGAAACAAAAATCAAAATCTTCATTCTAAATAAAAAAAAATGTTCTGAAAAAAAAAATCAGAAATATATTTTGGAAAAGAAGGTTCGAAATATATTTTTAGATGTACCAATTTTATTTAAGAAGCATTTTTCTCTTTTCATACTAAAATTAGGTGCAGGAAGTAATTGCTCCAAACATAAGCGTAACAAGTTATTTTCGATTTTAAATTAATTAATCAATATTTAATCTTTCCTAGTTTTTATTTTTTCTCCAATAATAAAGTTTTATTTTTGTCATGTTTTGTATTTTCATTTTAATATATCTCTACTAGAGCCTCGCGAGACTTGATATATGGTTGGTATTTTTTATCGATTGAAAATGTAAGGAGTTTACAATAATTTACACATTCTTTTGAACTGGGTGAGCTATATTTTCTCGATTATGTTTGATATTGAGACACTTGAAAAATAAAGCACTGAGTTATTGTTTTTCCTTAAAATTTCAATTTGACTTGAAATTTTTTTAAATGTACATAATAGAACTGAAAAAATAAGTAGTGTAAAATTAGATGTTGAGTGAAATTTTGTATGTACCCTTGGAGATTCTACAAAGATTAAGATATTTTATAGTATATAAGTGAGTGCAAATCTCACCTTATAAACCAATTTTATGAGGTTGAGTTAGGTTTAAAGTTCATTCTTTACTATGGTATAAGAGTCATTTTGAGTCTATCATAACAAATATTTGTTGCGTTTATCAAATCACCTGTTATTTGACCGTTATCGTATCATCTATAATATATTGTCTCATGCACAAGGTATCACTCTCAACCTGAGAATGATAGGTTGGAGATCTTACATCGACTAGAGATTAAAACATTTATAAGCCAGGATATTTTGCTAGTTGTGCAAACCAAATAGAATCATGACTTTGAGTTATACCATGACTTTGAGTTATACCAAATCTGAAACAGCAGATTTATTTAGAATCATGATTAAGTTCGTTAAAATTTGTATTGTAACTAGCATATTCAACTAAAGAAAATAGAAATTATAGTTCTACTATCATAATGATTTATTTATGTACAAATCAATATTTGTACTTTGTGTTGTAAATAAACATAACTTTTTTTTTATTTGACAAAAAAACAAGACTTTTGTACAGATTTTCCTCTGCATACAGGTTCTCCTGTATAAGAACCTGTATAAATGTTCTTCTTTATAAAAAAAAAAAATCTAGACAAATCAATTTAATATTTTATTGAATTGATTTCATTATGAATTAAAAAAAATTGTATTATTATTTATTATTTTATGAATTTTATTGTTAAGTCGGTTTTATGAGGTTAAGTTAAGTTTAAAGTTCACATCTTAGATCCCAATACTAAATAGATAAAAGAATTAATCGAATATTTCATAATATATAAGTAGTGTAAAGTAAGTTGATTTTATGAGATTGGATTAGACTTAAAGTTCACTACTTAATATGCACAGTATCTCAATTCTAAATAGATAAAAAAATTAATCCAATAAATCTTAAATTAGATTAACATACTAGTTTAGTGCAATTG
>Ga0123341_1004811_pt1 | contig 11932 bp, 5 predicted proteins | sample Turbeapinknodule_FD_89959 | JGI IMG/M metagenome (GOLD analysis project Ga0123341, IMG submission 89959) | Root nodule microbial communities of legume samples collected from Mexico - Turtle bean Mexico pink nodule | ecosystem: Host-associated > Plants > Roots > Nodule | place: Mexico: Nepantla... | reverse complement strand
ATATATTGTCATTGATTTATTTTTATAGTCATATTTTAAACATAATACATATATGATTAAAACAGAATTTTCCTATAATTGAAAAAATACTATGTTATAAAAATATGGTTTCTTTTTTTAGAATTTAAAATTTATTTATGTTGTTTCTCTTACTATTTTTCATATATATATATATACACACGTTAAGAATTAAAGAAAATAAGTAAAATATATATACATATAAAATTATACAAATATACTAATAAATAAGTATAATGAATAAAATATTATTACCTTAACACTCATATAATTATTCTCTCACCATCCCTTTCTCTCTAAATATTTAGGTAAAACTAACAATTATAAAAGGCCTTTTTCCTTCTTACTAATATATTTCCAACCCGAATAGTTTTTTTTTTAATCTTTCGAGTTATTTATCTACTGTTGTTTTCTACCAGTTTTGTTTACACTTTGAGAGAAACTAAATTTATGTTCACAAGTTAAAATTAGTATATATATAATTTTATAAATATCATTTTATATAAATTCTATTATTTTTTTTTAGTTTTCACTACTACGTAATTTAAAAATTTATATTTTTAGATTTTTTAATTTTTTTTATCCAAATAGATAAATAGCCCTTCTTGTACCTTTTCCTAACAAAATATTTCAGGCCACTTTTGTCTAATACAATCCATTTATTTATATATATATATAATTATTTTAGAGAGAAAAAAAGCATTGAGAGTCCTGGTTATAGATTAGGAATAACAGCAGGTGGATGTAGGGAAAGTTCAATAGGCGTGGTGTTCGTTTCCACTTTGACTGATAAAAGTATGAATAAAAATGGTTTAATAAAAATAATACTGACAACCCTAAAATAAAAAAAATCAACTATCTTACAACAAACTTCACATATTTTTTTTATACATGTGAAAATATCATCATTCATGATTTAAATATAATTTTATACAATAAAATGAATATGTCTTGTTTTTTAAATTTCATTTTGTATTTCATCTTTTAAAAGTTAAAAAGTTGTTAGTTTTTTTAGTCTTTAAAAATTACCAGATATAATTTTAATATTTATAACTTACTTTAAATATATATTTCAAAATCTAAAATCATTATTTTTTATTCTTATTTATTTTTAATGTACAAAAATAATAGTTTCTTTTGCATGTTATTTCAACACAAACATGTTTTTGGATTCTGTTGGTGTGGTCACAAGGTTAATCTTGTCAGCACTTCTGGACTTTTAATTGTTGCACTTTTGTAACTATGTGTTTGTTGTGGTGCATATATGGAACAGATAGCATATTGAAGTGTAATGCTTTCTAGACTTTGTTAAACTATTAAGAAAACTAAGTACTCTAAACAGCTTGTGGTTTATGTCTTTTTTATTAGTTGTTGTATCATTATGTGATGTTTTGGACTTTTAGTTAGGTTTTTATGTTTAAGTCATTTCATTTTCAAATTATAGAACATGTATATAAGGTTTTGAGATGATATGTTCTTAGGTTGTAATGAGTTCTGACTTGAAGGCATCTAACATCTTTTTTTTATATGAATTGAAACATTCTTTAATTGTCACATTTTATTTAATATAATTAGTTTATTATAGATGAAAAAAAACTGATCTTAGTGGAATTTTATATATATACAATTAGGTAGTTTGAATTTAACATTTACATTTTATCATAAACCTTCATTAAAATATGCTATGTAATATGTTGACTATAAGATCCTAAATTTTAAAAATAAAAATATATGTTTAGTTATATAATTGAACTAATGTTGTAAGTTAAAAATATTAGATTACAAATAAAATTACAAAAAATGTAAGTTTCATAAAATCTTACAACTAAAACAAAACTTGAAGAAAAATCTTAAAAATAATATGAAAGAGTGAAATTAAAAAATAAGATGTGATATAAAGAAAGTGTTATAATTATAATAGCTTTAGGTGTCATTTGTGGAAGTTTGTTCAAGAACCAATGCTATTGGTTATATATTCATATGTCTGTTTAGTTGTTTTCACTGTCAAAAGAGTCCTAATATATAGACACACGTGCTACGTCTCTGCATTTGTCAGTTCTTCTCTACACTCTGAACCTGCTCTGCAACCACATTAATACTACTATTACACTCTCCTTAAGCCAAAAACATCAAAAATCTATAAACAACTTGTTAAAACAGTACCATCTCCATTCCAACAGTAAACCTAACACAGACTGCATGATTTAAAATCAGGTTTATAAAACATTTACTACAGTAAATATAGATTAAATTTAAAAATCAATTTAAATTATTCAAAATTATTTGACATATATTACAGATAAGATTATATGATATATAATTGAGAACAAACTACACTTTCTAATAAATGAATCTGTGAGTATAAATTATATTTAAAGTTATTTTTTAATAGAATTCTTAAGTAGTTTGATACCATTACACAAATTTTTCATATTTTGTCATATAGTTATATAAATATTTTTTAAAATTCAAACCAGAATATGTTAGTCCAACAAGTCAGAATGTGTAACGACAGAGTAATAGTATAGAAGGAGAAGATGCTAGATGTGTTCTATTCATAACGCAAAAGGTCATTTCCTTTAACTGTTGAATGTTTTACAAATTTGAGGGGAGACTGCAAACAAGTGAGAGAGAAATAAGGATTTTCTGTAGCTAAAATGCATGCTATATTACACCTTGTTCTCGTTCAGGTATTAGGGTGCCGAGAACGATTGTTTAATGTGTCCAAATTCATACTCGAATGGTACTTATAGAATATACTTGGTTGTCAGACACGGTAGATAACAACGTACTTGATTCTTAGAATCTGCATTATTTATATAATTTTAATGAGTCTTTGTTGGTTGACCGGATTAGAAAATTAGTTTGTGTTTAGGATTGTGCTAAGTAATTTTTAATTATAAGTTAACCGTACTGACTTGGTCAACCCATAACTTATCGTTATGGATCGGTCGGTCACGCGCTACCTAACAGCCTTTGTGATACACAAGTGAGCGATCAAATGATCTGTAATACTGACAGAGTCTAAGTGAACGTTCGACCGACCAACTTCAGTACACAACTCTTAATCCACCATTAACGAAGATATCTCACTCTTTTATCATATATTATATAACAAAATCTCTAGGTCTAATGATTGTAATGATCATATATAACAAAAATGCTCTAACCCTCTCCTTTGGTGTGTTTTGATCATTAGTGCATGAACCAATCTGCAATGAGAATGCATGTGAAGCTAGGTAGAAGAAGGTGAATTCCCCTGGTAACGTATACATCGATGCCTCTCTCTCTTTCTCTGACGTTGTTGTTTCTGTTCGCAGATCTAAGAATTAAATAAAACAGCATAGCCTGCACAAAGTCAAAGTATGGATGAAGTTTCCATTGAGAGAAGAAGTTGAAATGAAAAGCAGAGACTGTGACGTCGCCGTGTCTGTGTCATAATAAGGTGGCTACCACTGTTTTTGAGTTACTATAATTACAACACTCTCCATCTTCTAAAACCTATGCCAAATACGCACATTTTTAGCCTCCCAGGTCTACCTGCTTAATTCCTGTGAAAAATTATAATTAACACGATAATGGTAATAGAATATGTAAAAGTTCAAAAATATGATTATAAATCATGGTGAAAAAACATAAATATAACTCTCTTTTTTCATTATCTTTCTGTTTATTATTTCCTCTGTACCCTGTTTTCCCTCTACCATGCAAAAAGTTTAACAGCTGAGGCCAACATGTGGATAATACTTCCATGAGAAAAAACAAAGACATGTTAACAAGGCCTATGATGTGATCTTTGTCACTTGTGATTTTTACAACATTAATTATCTTGTACAACAATATATTCAATTTGAATCCGTGTGGTTAGTTGAGTTTTTGGACGCGTTAGGAAGAAAAAGTGGACTGAAGAGTCATGGAAACTATATGGGTTGTGATGAGGTGAATTAAGATTCTAATTCATTATTATTTATTAATTAACAATGCCAATGTTCAGGTGTTTTGATTGAAAGTGAATAGATACGAATAAAGTAGAAAAATAAATAGTTACATGTGTTCACGCCTCTGCATCACAGACTCACACGGTTATTGTCGTACACGGACACGAAGATACGTATAATCTCTAAAATATAGGTTACGGAGACACGAATCTGTATATTATATAATTATGAATTATATAAATTGACAATAAAGATTTATATGCACAAGTATGTCCCTGATTATTTTTTGGAGCAGAAAGATATTTTTCATGACTAGTTCAAAATGATTTGTTTCTTATTTTTATAATCATAATAAACATTTATAAATAAATTTGCGTTTTTAGAAAATTAATATATTTTTCCTTTTTAAAATTGTGTCAGAAGCGTACTAGAATTATCAGACATCCAACAAATACTTTTGAATTGGACACTTCACGGATACGTGTTCGACAAGTGTTATATGAGTTTCGGTTTCCGTTACGAGTATCCGACACCAGCACACCATTTAAGAGGAGTGTCCAAGTTTTATAGCTTCACACACACGATAAATAAACATAATGTATGTTACTAATTTTTTATTTTATTTATTTTAACGTTTTTATTGAAAATCCAAAAATCTATAAGTACACAATCTAATATTCTTTCTACTCTTATACTGTTTTTTTATTGACTTAGAAAGTCTCTTACAAATTTCTATATCAAACAACTCAACTTGTAGATTTAATAAATTTGAGAAGAATTACCTCAAATATTTCAGTATCGATGTTTCCATCTCATAGATAGACATGAGTTACCAATTATTGATTATTTTGTAGAGATTTTATGAGGGTTACCACTACTGTTAGTTATGTGGAATTTATGTACATGAAATGACTTCTAATTGTCAGTTATTGTCAGTTTCTTTCACCACTTCAATACCTTACACTTAATTTCTCCTTTCCCATTTCTGTTCAAACTTGCAGCTTTCTTTTTGCATACAATTTGTACGCCTAAACTGTAAACTATTGTGTGCACCAGAGACAACAAAATAAGATAATAATAAATAACATTAATAATTCCAATTTTTGTTTTTTTTTAATTCCTTTTGATTTGTGGGAAATTATAGTTGCGCAACAAACTTGTCCAATTTTAAAACAATACAAGTATAAAAGGAAATCAATTTATAAAAATATAAGATAAGTGATAAAAGCAACTATAATTTATCAAAAAGTTCTGTAATATTGTTCATCTTGTTTTTCTTCTCCCTTCACATAAACCACATTGACGTATAATTTGGAGTTCAAGTTCATATGTTCTTGAAATTTAGTATCTTCCTCATTTATCAGTTTACCTTCATTGAACAGCACACTGATCTCAGACTAACAAATAAAAAAACACTGTACATTGATGAAGGAAAAAAGAAAAAGAAAGATAAGTAACATGCAATAACAAGAGGTCATAGAATTAAACATTTGAAGGAAGTAAACGTTATCATTGAAGCAAAGAGAAGGTCCTCTTGCCTCTTTGTTCTTCTAGCAACAAAAAATGGAGGATCGAAAGAAGTGGCTAGGGGAAGGGTTACAAAGCAACACCGAGACTTGAAATATAATTAACTTCAAAACTTGTGTTTTTGTTCTATAAATTAACAAGTAACTACTTAACTTTGTGCTGTTTCCCTAGCCTGAGTTCAAGATCCAAGTCTTCGATTCCATGATGAAGTCCAAGTGAGATTTCCAGAGGTTGAAAAGCCAGGCCTTCGTCCTTTGAACATGGTCTGAGGAAAAGAGGAAGAGAAGAAATGGTATTTTTTAGTCTCTTGCAACTGATTTTGGGTGTGTCCCAACAAGGAACGATTGGTGATGAATTTTGGCCAAACATAGAAGTCAGACCCACAGACAAACTTGTTTCAACAAAATCACTGCATCCCAAGGCTTTAAAACTGTACTCCTTTGCTTTGACCACCCTTTCTTGTTCTGATTTAGGAGACCCCATTTGTCCCAAGATAACACAGTTTTGTTGTGTGGATATACATGAGAGTGATCTGGTTGTTGAAATTGTAGTTGCTTGGCTAGAGTAGTTATGAGGATGAGTAAGACCACAATTTAACTGGGTGGAGATCAGTGGTGCAGAAAAATGATGATTATTACCTAATGAGGATTTGATGGTGACATCATTTTGGTGATGGTAATGATGAGAAAAGGGTTCATAATTGTGATGAGCTCTGAGGTTTTGTTTGAGCCTAGCCCTGTCCCTTCTGTGGATATTCATGTGACCCCCAAGAGCTTGAGCAGACCTGAACTCTCTCTTACAAAAGGTGCAAGAGTAAGATCTTGGAGGCCACATGCTCCAACCAAGACTCCTCCTAGTTGCGTCTTCAGCAAAAGCCCTTTCTTCCCAATTGTTCTTCCTGACATCTCCAATAATTGGTGCTTTATGTGGCTGTGAATTCATGATTTGTTCTCTCCTCACATGCATCCAGTACTGATAGTGAGACCCCATGATATCACATGCAAAGAACAAGTGCTGAATTGAAGCTGAGAAAAATATGATAATGGCTAGGTTCTAAAGGGAAGAATTAAGCCATGAAAATAGCAAAGGAGTGAAGTGAACTACACAGATGTTAAAGTGTGCATGTCCCTCCAAAGATAATTGAAAGCAACTAAGGACTCTATGACCCAAAAGAAAAGGACTAGCTGTAGAGGTTCTGAATCTCTTTAGCTTTTCTAGCACTGCTCTTTTTTTTCAATGATTTTATTTATGACTATTTTAAAAAAAAATTGACTAATCATTTTCGTAAGCTTTTTCATTTATAAAATTCAAATTCAACATTTTAATGTAAATGCTATTGTTACGAGACATTTTTTAGTTTCTATCCAGTTTTTTCTAAGTTAATGACAGTTAAATAGTATATATTACTAAGTAATTTATAAGATAAAGTTTGAAATATGAGTAATTTGAAGAATATGGTTATAAAGATAAAATATAATTTACAGATAAACTGTAAAGACAAAATAGAATATCAAAATATACCCAAAATGGGTCTCTTTGTGTTTCACAGGGATGAAGGAGACACCGGTGATGATACTGAAGTGGATCCTAGAAGCTTCCATCAACCTACATGATGTGGTAATAGTGTTGAAATAAGAAACTCGAACACTCATCTTAAATGACGTGTCTGTTTCAGACATATATAACGATACTTGTAGGATATTTATCGGTTAAGTGCCCAATTCAAAAAATATTTGTTGTATTACTAACAATTCTAATACGGGTCTAACAAATTTTTTAAAAAGACAAATACATTAATTTTCTAAAAACTCAAATTTATTGTATAAATTTTTATTATGATTATAAAAATAAGAAACGAATTCTTTTGAACCAATCATGAAAAACATTTTTATGCACATAAATATTTATTGTCAATCTATATAATTTATAATTATATAATATATAAATCTGTATCTCCGTATCTTACATTTTAGAGATTATACATATCTTCATATCGTATCAGTGTCCGTTATACATATCTTCATATCGTATCAGTGTATCGTATCAGTGTCCGTGTTAGAGGGTTTGTGGTAGATAGATAGGTGTTAACTAATGCCAATGTTATGCATACATGAGCAAGAAATAAAAAAAGTAGATATAATATGATATACAGAATTATAATTTTTATAATATAATAATCAAATAATGGATTGAAACTGACAGTAAGAATAGGTCATTTATAAGACTGAACCAGCACCCTAACCTATAGGATAGGCCCCTGTAACATTTTACCACTCCGAGCAAATTGATGTCTTAAAATGTTAAAAAGAATTACCTACCAGAATTTATATATTTTTCTCTTCTAATTAAAGGATTAAATTTAAATTTCTATTACCTGGCAGAGTTTTTTCCTTAGAAAAGAGGCTTTTTTATATTTATTTTCTAGAATACTGGGGAAAAAACAAGAAAACTACCAAATTAAATTAGTTCATATAGCTGACAAATAAAAAAAAACTGCATTTCAAAGTGTTGATTTTCAAAGGTTAAAGTGTTTTCTTTGTATTATAAAATTTTATAGCTTAACTAAGAGTCAAAGATTTGATAATCTAAGACACAAATCTTTTGCATGTGTCCCTAGCTAGCTCATAATCTTATAGGTTTTCCCTCCCTTGTCACGTTAAGCTAGACTTCAAAGTTAGGAGTATTTAAAAATTATATTTTTTACTTTCTCCTTTTTTTTTTCACTCCTTTCAAACACACCTTTCATCTAGGGATGATTTTAAAAGTGTTTGAATAAAAATTAATGAAAACATGCTAAAATTATTAAGAAAAATTGCAGGATACCAATTTATATTTTTAGTAGAGAAGAAATGAAATTATTTTATGTAAAATTTGGTGTATTGGTTGGTAAGTTTAATGAATAAAAGGTTCAAAACTAAGAACTAAATCAAACGGTCTATTATATCTAAATAAAATGTAATCGGTGGGATAACATATGATAGATGGTTCAATAACAGTCTGATAGCGGATGGTCTGATAAGTCCAACAAATACTTGCTATGATAGACTCGAAAATCATATTACGAAGCGGACTTTAAACCTTTTTTTTTATTAACAAAGAATAAATAAAATAAAATGAAACACTTCAGGGGTGTCTCAACCCTTATACAAAACCCCAACACCAAGTTTTCTAGTACCCTGCCAACTGGGAAACCGACAGATAATGCACTATAGGTCAAAGATAAGATTCCAGACCGGAAACAAAGACCTACAAATACAGCGGACTTTAAACCTAACTCAACCTCATAAAATCGGCTCATGAGATTGAGGTTTGCACCCACTTATATACAATGAAATGTTTTCATCTCTAGTTGATGTCAGATCTCCAACAAAAAACATCACAATAAATTTATATAGTAAATTTTAACTACAAAATTGTAGAATAGATTTATAAATATTAACAAGAAAACTAAGTATAGTGTGTCTTTTTATGTGATACCTTTTTATTATAATTTTATTGCACAAATTTATTATTTTTAAAATTATTTAACAAGTTATAGTAAAAAAAATCATAAAAACCAATAACCCTAATTAAGATTAATATGAGAAAACCCTAGTTAGAAAACTTAGTTCTACATATGAAATAGAAATACTTTCTTACTTTCTATCGTTATACACATGAGTTCTTCCAATGGATTTCAGAATTTGAATGCTTAATATTCAGTGAGGGTTCTGAAAGACACTCTTTGAAGTATTACATTGAATTGGTCTTATCAATTAAATATATTACTCCCTAATTCTTGTATTTTTATGAGCAAGAATAAGCTTCTGATAAAGGAAGGATATGGCTGCGCACCATTTGTGATGACATAAAGGAATTAATGGAACTACTCGTGCATTTGTGTTAATGTTCCTGCACATTTGGAACTGAAAACCATTAAGATATCAACAATTAATTGAGATTCAAAAACCATCATAATTAAGGTCGTATAGTTAATGTGTAAATATTCTAAGTTATAATTGTTGTCTTCATTTTATGTGCACTTATTTTATTAATTTAATATCTTCAAATGAATGGAATTAGTGATTTTAAGAATTGAGTTTAAACTTAGTTTAAACTTAAGAATTGGTTATGATAGACACTAATATTATATTAAAAAGTTTATTTAATTTATTCTTTTAAATTTGACTTGAAAGATGAAGTTTGTTTTCACTTATAATATTATAAACCTGAACAGATACGGATATATTCGCATGTAAACCTGAACACAGTTACATACAAATCTCAAATCCCTATGTAACAGTTACCTGTGACAGTTTTACATACAAATTTTTGTCCGTATATAACTATGTTTTACATACAAATTTATTGTCTTACATACGAATTTGAGCGGTATGTAATACCAAATTTTCTTGTAGTAATATTATAAATTAGTTTTATCTCTAATCGATGTAAAATTGACAACATTAAAAATTAAAATTTTTAATGTTAACACTTTTGAAACCATTTTAAACATAATTTTAAAAATATTATATAATCAATAGTTTTTCAAATAACAATCTATCCTTGAATGACGATGTAAATAAAAAAAGGTTTAAATGTGTTTAAAATTTGTAATAATAAAATTGGGTTTAATTTTAGTTTTCGAAAATTCTTCTCTTTTCCTTCACATTTTTATAGTGTTTGTTTTTAATCACTATTATTAATAATTCTAATTAGTTTACCGCTGGCATGACTAATAAAATGAAGAATATTGATAGAATAATTAAATTAATAAAAGAAATACTTAAATGTGTTTTTTAAGTCTTTATAAATTATTATAATTGTTTTAGTCTTCGGGAAAATACTATCATTAATTATATTGTTTTAGTACATCATTTTATTATTATTGAAAATGAATTTTATCATTATGTGATTCTCAACTATTACTTTATGAGGAGTTAGTTTTGTTTGTTTTTTTCTAAATGAAAATTTGAACATAAAAAAACCATCAAAACCTTTTTGGTGACAATCACATTTTTCAATTTTGTTAAATTTGTATTAGTTTCCATAACATGCAGGGACAAATGAGATATCATGTGATAAGTTATGGCTTGCTCTGCAAAATCTAATTTTAACTTTCTATGAAGTTAATGTTTGGGCCCTTACCTCAGTAGAACATTATATGAGACAATGACTCATGTATATGATATTAAACAGGTTTGTCAGATAGTACATTTTTCCTTAAACAAAAGGCAAAAGCCTCAATTGTCTTTTACATCTTCTGTACTTTCTGTATCAGCTGCACAACGTGATACTTTTTTATGCTTCTTGATAGGGAGAAAAGAAACAAAGCAAAAGAAGATAAAAGAGAAAAAAAATGAGTGAAAAAAAAAGTAGAAGAGTGAAATTCAGATATCATATATATTATAAAATATTTCCATTTTTAGTCAATATAAAATCTCTAACACAGAGATTATGCATTTTTGTTTTCCTCCAACATCTCTTGACATAGAACCTTCCCTTCTTTTCTTTATCCGTTCCAAACTGCCCCAGAAGCAATCTTGAATTGTAGTGGTGCATGTTTGGTTCTGCTTCAACTCATAAATGATCTGCATGAAACCAGAGGCTATTAGAAGTAGCTTCTGCATTATTACTTCATCTGACATGGTTTTATTGTTTTACCATTGTTATATAGAAGTTGCGTTTCTTCTTCAGAGGCTCCACCACATAAATTTATTTTGAGTCTTCACTCGCCATAAAGTGATAATCAATTAGCATGCTGCCACCTTTTACAATTATTTCAATTTTCAATAGCAATTCCATAGCATGTGATGTTACTGAGTGATTTGTAATTATATTCCAAGAGACATTATTGTGCAGCATACACTGTTTACCATTCAGGCACACCCAATTCATAACAATCGGTTTTTCTCAGGAAATATGTTGGTATCAAAATGTAAATACCTTATGTATGTGATAAGCATGAGATTTATAACTCAAGAAGCTTTGTGCATCTTCAAACTATGAAAACTACCTTCTTAGTCTCCTCTATTACTTTGCATCATCTATTAATTGGAAACACTTTATCAGGCATCAAACTTCCTACTCATGATTCACCATGTTTGTGCAGCAAAGTAAATGAAGCTTCTCACTTCTTTTCACCTTCATATACTTCTTCTATCATCTTCTTTTTAAACTAGTTTTAGAATAATTTATTTCTATTTTTAGTCTTTTCTTGTGTTAAAACTAAAACTCGTTCTATAAAAAAAAACTTAACTGTCACAAAATCATATATTAAAATTTAAAAAAATTGTTTTTATTTTTTTACTTTTTTTTTTGAATTGGTTATGTTTTTCTTCACAAACAAATTTTTTATTTTCCCCACTTAAAAACTTTGCACAAGTTTTCGGTTATCTTTCTTTTAGACAATAATATCACAAGATTTTATAAAAAATATATATTTATATGTAGAGAATATTCTATACAGT
>Ga0123341_1004809_pt1 | contig 11932 bp, 2 predicted proteins | sample Turbeapinknodule_FD_89959 | JGI IMG/M metagenome (GOLD analysis project Ga0123341, IMG submission 89959) | Root nodule microbial communities of legume samples collected from Mexico - Turtle bean Mexico pink nodule | ecosystem: Host-associated > Plants > Roots > Nodule | place: Mexico: Nepantla... | reverse complement strand
GTTTTAATCCATATAGAAAGCCGATAAGTAAGTTCATGTTAAACAAAATAACATCCTTGTTAAAAAAAGGATTTTACATGAATTCTGTAAAAGTAAAGCATATTTTCAAATTATACATATGTTTTTATTTTACTTTGATAGCTTCATGATATTTTTTTGTCGACAAAAATTTAAATGAATTAAAAGGAGACACTTAAGAGGTGTCTCAACCCTTATACAAATACTTAGTCCAGTGACAAGGTTTACCTAACTCAAAGTAATAACATGACAATTATAGCATCATGATATAATTGCATTCTAGGTAGGGTGAAGAAAAGTTCAGCATTGTGTTGGTTCTAGGGGTGGGTGACAAAGTGGGACGGGTCGTGCAGGGCGGTCCGCGACCCGTGACCCGCTAAAAAATAAAGACATGTTGCTTATTTCAACCCGTTGGTCTGCTTAGGCTCGCCCCGCATAACTCGCAGCCTACGTAGGCCAAGAGCGGAGCGGGACAGATTGACCCGCATAACTTTAATATGTAGAAATATTTTTTACACCTCCATATTTTCTTCATGTAACCTCATATTTCACATTCCGAAAATTTTAATAACATCTTACTATGCATGTCTCGTGAAAATAATATTATGAGACCATTTATCTAATGCATCTAAATAATAAAAATTCAAAGTTTTTATTTAATTTTTTTTTTTTAATATTTCTTATGCGGGTTGGCCCGCAGGCCGGTGGGCCAACCTTTATGCGGGGCGGGCTACAAAAATTAGTCTGTAAATTCTATGCGGGACAGACCAATCCGACCCACTTTTTGCGGACCAATCCAACCCATTTTTTGCGGACCAAGTGCGGGACAGGCCTATGTGTGGTGGACCAGCCCGCATTACCAACCCTAGTTGGTTCAAGTTCCTATTATTTTTTTATTAGTAAAGAAAAATAAATAAATATAAACATTAGTGCAAAAAATGTATTTTACAACGATATATTAAGTCGGTTAAGAAGCGATGTAAATAAAAATGCAGTGACATTTTTGTAAATATTTGACATATACTACACCGGTGCAATGACCAACCGGTGTGATATCTTCTTTTTAGAACTAAAAAATAAAGTTTTTTTTGTTCTTGTGGCTTTTTGTGATGAAAATATTATGTCTTGGAGTCTTGGTGCAAGATGGAAGAAATGCTTAGTTTTGCGCTCATCTATGTCCTCTCATTGTTTTGCAATAATTTTAGGGAGAGATTATTTAGGTTTTGTTGGCTTTACTCATTACAATCAATCATCCACCGCCAGAAAAATAAACACGAGACTACGTGTGCATCACTCATAAAAACATGCGAAAACTACAAAAGCTTTAAAATGCAACTGAAACACAACACGGAAAACCATGAACACAAAACGAACCATTCCAAGGCAGAAAACAAATGAACATTAAAATTCAAGATGCAATCAAAGCGATAAAAAAATCGAAAACAGCTTATCGCGAAGTAAATGAGTGAAGAAATGCAGAACGACGGTTCAGCTTAACCTACACGTCCTCGTCGCCCAATAAATAGCTTTTATCTGATTCTGAAGAAAACAAAGAACCATGAAAAAAATGAAAATCAAAAGCAATTCACAGAAAGCGAATTTCAGATTAAAATAGAAGAAGTTATGCAAATCCAGACACAGTAATTGAGAGGAAGATGACACATACCAACTTCATTTGCAGATTGCACTTGTTCTTGGGGTTGCTCCGGTGGAGGTTCGTGAGGGAGCTTCTGTCCTGACATTGTTTTGTCTCCAATGAAAATCTTTGGCGAAATGAAAGCTTAACACGCTTCGTAACTTGTAGTGTTACCAAGCGAAACAAGGGTAAATTGGCGAAGTGAGAGTTCATCAACGCGTTGACCTGCATAAATAGTGAGACTATGACTTGAACCTAAAGTCAATATAGCCAATCAGAACACGCCACGTATAAAATGTCAGGGACAGTTTCTATGAAACTGAGATTCTGTAATGAAATAGTATTAAAATAATTTTATAAAAACCAATATATTTATTACATATATAAATGTATTGAAACAAACTTATTTATGATGAGCTGTCTGAGAAGTAAAACTCTTTATTGAATATAATTAATAAAGCATACACAAATATATTAACTAATCTTTGCTGGCTATCATATAAAATATTAAATTTGTTACAACATTTAACACATACTATAAAATATTGAAGTTATTAAACCAATTATTTAAGAAAATTATTTATTACAAGGTTTAATAAAACTATAAAATATTACATTTATTAAATGAAATTGCTTATTCAACAAAAAGTATTTTACCACATTTTAATGTAACCGCAAATAACGTATTTTTTCTGCATACTTATTTTTATAAACAAGAAAAATAAATAAATAAATATAAGTTACTTAAGGGATGGTCAAAGTCTTATAAAAAATAAAAGAGATAAACACGTCTTTCGAACAAGAAAAAATAAATAAACATAGATAATTTCAGAGATAGTTAAAGTCTTATACAAAAGAAAAGAGTCAAACACATTTCTTCTAAAGCCAAACAAAATCCAAAAAGCTTGTCATTGCCTAAAAAAAATAACACCAACCAAGTCATTTATCGTACAACAAAAGCTACACTAAAACAAGCTACCCCATCAATTAAAAACAATTATCAAAGCACAAAGTTCAAAATAGGAAAAATCATCTTGATCACCTGCCACTCATAACAACAACAAAAGATAACACCCCTCACAAACACAAAGTAAAAGTCTGACCAACCTATAAAAAATCATTTACTTTTAATCGAGTACATACATACTAGGGAGGGTTAGAAGACACCAATCTGAAAAAGAAAAGCACGTTGATGGAACTTTAGAAGTTATCTAGGATCAGACATTCAATTTAGTCAGGGAGACAATTTCTGGATGATCAACCGCTTCACCTTTAAAAATGTGTTTATTCCTATGTCTCCAAATCTCGCTTACTAACACAATTCATACATTTTCCAAAATTATATTAACAAATCTAGGTGCATCAAGCAATTTAAACTACATAAAATGTGAAACAAAAGCATGATGGTCTATCAATCTCAACCCTAACCATGTGTAACAAAGATTCCAAACTAGCCAAGTAAATCTACAACAAAAAAAACAAATGACTTGTTGTCTCCTTACTACAAGCAAATCATGAAATAGAAACCAATTTTTAGAGACAAAAAATAATTAGTTGTTATAGTGACTAAATTAGAGATAATTTTAGAGACTAAAAAAATTTTGATTTCTAAATTAGTTTATATTATTGTTAGATGGTTTCTAAATTGGTGTCTAATTAACAATCAAGGCTTTTGCTACCAAATTTAAAATCTAAATAATTGGTAGCAAAAACCTTAGTTGCTGATTAGACATTCATTTATAAACCATTTAACAATAATAAAAACTAATTGTGTCTATGGTCTTTAATTTAGTCATTATAACAACTAATTATTTTTTGTCTCTAAAAAATGGTTTCTATTTCATGATTTTCTTGTAGTGTCTCTTTCATCCCGACAAGCAGCATAAGTTACTTTCAACCACAACCCCACATTTCTCAGTGGCAGTCTTGTTTTCTAACACCCTCCAAGCTATGACATAAACTGAAGGCATAGCCTTAATCTTCCAAAAGAAATTGTACAATCACGAACTTTTCCCTTCTTACTTTCTCCTTAGCGGATTTAACTGATACATAACAAATCCGCCATACTTCCAAACCCATCTATCCTTGTTTTCCAGTGCGATTACTTGATCATTTTTTCTTCTTTTAATGGTATCAATATTATTTAAATCAAATTATCTTTCATTTTTTGCATTTGGTAATTAAAATAGATTTTTACCAAAATAAAAGATATTACCAGAAAAATAAAAATAAAAACAAGTTTGATAATAAATATAGGTTTTACTTAATTCTATAAATTACATAATTTACTCAATAATAATAAGTATATGTTCACTTTTGATCTCTTTTTAAATCGTATATAATATAGCTTTCATTCATATACTAAACAAACATGTTAGCCTAGTTGACTCTGGTGTTATTGTTTGAGATGCGTGTTGATATAAACTTCATCTCTAACATTTAATCATTTTCTCTATTCTTCATGTAACGTAATTCTGTATTAAAAAAACGCGTCAATTCTTTTTCTATGTCACATTAATTAAATATTTTAAATGAGGTTAATTCACTATTATTAACTTTTCAAAACCTATTACAGGTAATAATTAAGTTCACACTAATTAGTCATTAAGTTTTAAATTGATTTTTGATTAAAACTTAATTAACTGATGTATTTTACTTTAATTTAGCTAGTGTTGGTAAAACCATGCTAATAATTTTTTAAAATATTATTTCACAATTTTAAATAAATAGATTTCTAATCACTTGTATTTTTTTTTATCTCTAACACCTCTTTAGAATTATTTTTGAAGAATGAACGGAGGATAAAAAATTCTTCAAGGTCAAGAAGGGTTATAAAAAATATAATTTTTTTTGAAATCTCAGTCGACTAAAAATTAGAGTATTTCATAGTATAAGTGGATGTAAACCTCATCCCATAAACCGGTTTTATAAGATTGAGTTAGACTTAAAGTCCACTTTGTAATATTATATTAGAGTCATTTTGATCCTATCCTTCTGAGTATTTGTGTTAAACCTATCGTGTCACTCGCTATCAGATCATCCATAATATATAGTTTCACGCACGAGTTGACCGTCTCGGCGTGAGGGGGCCATATCAACTAGAGATAGAGTCTTTCATAGTATATAAGTGGGTGCAAATCTTATCCTCATGAGCCGGTTTTATGGGATTAGTTAGGTCTAAAGTAATCGTAATAAGTTTTGTTGGTGAAATGGCTGTTGCACCTACTGCACAGCGGATGGAGTGAGTAATTAATGCAAGAATCCATTTCTGGCTGGAAAATGTTAAAGAAATGAATAATTGTTGAAATAAGAGACAATAATATGTAGTGAAAGAAATGTGGACGAGTGAGATATAGGTGTAAAACATTCATGAAATATAAAAATATTTATGAAATAGTTTAGAACAGCGGAAGTCTGTAAAATGCAGAGTCTCTGCATATCCCTGGTTCAGTGTAACTGAAAAGGTTCAGCCCATTTTTCAACATGGGGGGAAATTATTGAAAGGGGATAAAACAACCACACATTTTTCAGTGTTCTGTTTAATTATTCACATAAACACATAATACTTCAGGGCCTTTTTCATCATCTGCTTCCCCTACTTCATCTTATAACCCAGGAGCTGTATAAATATCAAATTCAAGAAGAAAAAATGAGATAATAAAAGAAGGAATGCTAACAATGTAGCAACACTACTAAGAGGGAAAACGTAAAGTATTTAATCATGTCTTATACACTGAGAAAGTAAAATAAACTTTGAAAAAAAATAAAATAATTGGTTCAACTTAGAAGATTAGATTATTATATTTTATTTGCTTACTTTTTGTACATAATATTTATTGAAAACTTTTTCTAGGTTGGGCTGTTAGAATTTACCAGACGAGCAGAATGAGTGACATTTGGAGTGTATAGTTCAGCCAAAGTTTCTTCATCTCGTAGAACACGCAATTTGTCCTTGTCTGCATCAACTGTTATCTTCCCACTCACAGCGTTGGCTTCTGATTCTTCTATCAAGAATAATTCAACTTGATTCCTCAGCATCTTTGCATTGCGTTCAATATACTGCACTTAGAAATCCAATCAGAATTAATAAGAACATAGTACACAAAAATGTCTTACATGGGAGAGATAACAACCTTGCACAGTGTCTTCACCGTACAGCTAGGCCTGCACACAACATATGGTTCCTGCAAACTTGGTGCCCTTTGCTCGTCCAAAGAGACAAGCTCAAGGTGAATCTCCAGCTGAAATAACATAAAAATCATTGCAATAGTACCAATACCCAAGCAACAGTACAAAAGTATAAAAAAAAGAGAACTTAACAACCTCTCTCAAGATTCATGGGAGATTGTCGAAGAGACATTCATTGCTTGTTCCGACATTTCAACACTAATAGGCTTTCTTGGAGGATATGTGTAAGTCCAGTACTAGTAATATTTAAACAATTGTTATCAGAAAACAAATTACCCGATCAATCTTCACATCAGAGTTACGTAGAAGATCAATAAATTTGGAGAGGCGACTATTCCTAGCCCTGTTGTCACGGACATTGGTCATAGTCTGTTCAAAATTTGCTGGTGTTAGTAGAATAAAATGATAAACTTAATGTAAAAATTTATTGTTCAAGTGACAGTACTTAAATTATAACCTAAGACTAGTTTGATATTCAAGGCCTCTTACTTTCTTTGGTCATAACATGCTTTGTAAAGCAACAAGAACAATCAATGATATTATTATAATAAACATCCACATTTGAAAAATGTTTGGGCAAAGTTGCACCTCTTTATCATTAGTCTTCCCTAGCAAAAGCAGATCCACTTCCTCCTGTGTCAGAAAACCATGTTCATGAGTTTTTTATTCATACAAATACATTTTTCAATCCTATATACAACATGTCCATCTTATTACCTGTGTTTTGTACTTGACAATCTGTGGCACTATAGCAGAAACTATAGCATCGTATTGTGGATCTTCTTTCAGTGACAATTGACTAACATGAACATGACAAACAGGACATTCATTGACACTGCAATAAAACCAATTTGGATTTGTTAGCACTTGTAAAAATAAACTAAGATATCCCAACTAAATATGTAAGACAGTAACATAGATTGCAGTTCGTGGACCAACCCAAGGCGTATGGATTTCTCAATGCATTCTTTGCAAAACTTATGAAAGCATTCCATCAGCGTTCTTGTATTTTGAATGATTCCTACACATATAAAGAAATAAACTATCTTTTACTATATGATCTTGTAAATTGGGAAACCAATTAAAACATGCCTTAGATGCTGCATTATTTGACATATCAGTATATTGTTATAAAATTTCAACCTTGCAGACGTCAACATAAAATCTATTAGAAGCTGTAAACTGGTAAATTTGTAAAGATCATATGTTGGTTTATTGTCACATAGATTGTCTGTATGAGAATCAAAACTTTCCAGATTAATGTATCCATTCCACAAAATCTTCTGAAAGCTTCAATATATGAACATGTTTTCAACGAGTTTTTTCTTAGGTATTTTATGAGAGAAAAATAAGAAAAAAATATAATTTTTTCTATAAACTAAATTTAATTTCGGCACGGCCAGACCAATCTGTTTTCTACAACAAATTGAAGCACATTCACTCCACACACGCACACTGGCCAGGGTATTCAGCATCACAAGTGCATTGGCAAGTAATAACTACAAGCAATGCACAATCTAAAATAGAAATATAGGTGGTGTTTTTTTTTCTATTGTTTTTCATTCATGTTCAGTATGTCATTCAAAATCGTGAATTTTACAACAAGGATGCATACCTTATAAAGAAACACCCTGATGGGAATATTTGTTTGTGCATTATGCATGTTAAAAAAAAAAACAATTATGTGAAGCATGACTACACTTTAAGGTTTGCAATAGATGAAAAAGATTACAATCACATTTCACACTAAATCCAGAAAGAATTAAATGTTAAGTTATTTTTATCTAAATCTTACCTTAGATTTCTGTCATCATGGAATCTGTAGAAAAGTCTAATAATAATTTGACAATATAGAGTTTTCTATCAAATGATACGAATACAAGGTTTATCCTTCGATACTTTCTCAAATCAAAATCCACAAAGAAGGAACTACAGAAAGTAAAAGAAAGATAGCAACCTTGCTTGTTGCAATATCGGAGGTTGTGCTAACAAAATAATGATGCTGAAAACACTCAATAAAATTTCGGGGTTTTAAAGCAAGGGCACATGGAAATTAAAAAGTGAAAGGGATGCAACCGCTGAATTGATTCAAGAATTTGAAATAATGAAGGAATCAGAAAGAATTGAAGAATAATTTCACAAACTTTTTGGTATAATCAACAATGCAAGGCTTCTTGTTACTAAATTTTCGAATGATAGAATTGCTCAAAATATTGTCACAGTGCCTAGAGGTTATACAAAATAATGTTACTAAATTCTGGATGTAATTACATGTTTTTCCTAGTAACAAATCTCAGGTTGAATGATAGAGAGCTAGATGTTTCTAGAATTATGCAGCAAATCAGCCTGCAGAACTGGTAGTGAAGGGAATCTTATGGATTGCAAAAAGAGTAGCAGCAAATGCGGCTCAAAAGTAATAACATATTTGGACTGTACAGCCATAGCTGGATGTGCATATGTAGGCAAGGAACAGAGCAGAAAACTTCTACACAGGATTGAAGCGGGGATCTCAGCAACAAGGAATAGCTTTGAAAGGGTGCTGGTACAGATAGATAACAGGTTATACAACTCAATATGCTACATGAGGGACTATATGTTTTTTTGCTGTATTTTTTTATGGCACCTTTTCTGTTGTGCAAAACTTGTAAGAGAAAGACCAAGATTGGTATCTTAGAGGAAACTGAGCCTATGTGGAAGTTAGTATTGGCAGGTTTACAGGTTTTGTATAATGTAGGGAAAGGGAGGGTTATTTTTGCTTCAAACTTTTTATTTTAGTTATTTTTTTAATTCTTTGTTCATAAAAAAATCTTACAGTAACTAGAAAAGTAGAAGTCATAGTTGTGTTTCTACAAAACTAAGACATTTATGTATCATCACTCTATCATATTGGCTAAATGCCTTATGGACACAAGAACAAAGAAGATGATTTAATAGACAACAAAGATTTGTTAAGGGAGGACAAGAACTAAAAATAACCAATAAAACCAAAACAAAAATACACATGTATTTTCATCTTGTCCCTAGAAAAATAATAGTCTACAGTGTTCCAAGGGCTATATATAAATTTTTTAGAAGTGTGTTCAGTTAGAACATAGCAGACAAGACAAAATATGCACCTCTCTCATAAAAAAAAAAGTTGTCTAAGATTACATAAGATTAACTAGATTTTTTTTTATTAGCAAATAACAATGAAATTAAATGGATCACTTCATGGATGGTCCAACTCTTATACAACAAAATGATGTTCACAAAGTACCTTTTCATCTACATATCAACTAAAAAGACATCCTACTGTCTATCATATAATAAAAAAGAATAACAAGGATCAATCCTTATAAAAAAAAACTAAATTGAATACATACCAAGGGTTCTAAACACCAATCAGAGAATGAAAAATTAGCTGACGGTATCTTTAATGAGATCCAAGACCAAACCTTACTCTTTACAATAAACATATTTATAAAAGTTGATTTATAAATAGTAGTTATATAAAACACATCTTGAAGAGCTCTTCGTATATCTAAATGAATTTATCATTTTCAAAGCAAGAATTTAAAATGGATAACATATTGCTATATAGGAACAACTGAAACTAAAAACTTTTCAAATTTAAAATTAATTTTTAATATCTCTTGATATTAATAAAAATTTATTAAATATTGCTTAATTGTTAATAATGAAAGGATATAAAGTGTCTTTTTGAACACAAATGATGTGATTACAAGAAAAACTCTTTAAAAGTGTTTAATGTTCGTATAAAAGAAAAAAAAAAGTGAGACTTTAAATTTGATAAAAGAAAAGTTGATTATAAAGGAAGAAGATATAAGAAAAGAATCAAAATCTAAAAAAGAGTATAAAGATATCTATGTCATGAAGAAGGTTGATGTTCATAAGAGAATGAAAAATAACCTTCCTACATTGATCACTGGTTGAATGTTAAAACTATGAAGATGAAGTTAATAATAATAATAATTAAAAAGTTAAAAATAATAATTAAAAAGAGAGAAAATACACTGAACAAGAAGAAGGTCCGGATAAATGAAGAGGTAGTCTCGTATAATATAGAAAATGATAAAGATTACTAGCAAAAATAGAGGAAGAAAACAAGCATAAAGTGATATCAAATTTCAAACTTGAAATTCAAATTGAATGTTGAACACTAAAAACAACAATAACTAGAAACTGATTAGAGAGAATAACAATCCAATCATTATATAGACTACTTTAGAAATTGAAAATTGTTAGTCTTATCAAAATTGTGTTCTGCCATGAATCAAACTCATGTAGTTAGGGTTTTAAATTCAACAATTTGCGCTAATCGACTGTCTGGGAAGAGGTGCAGAAGTGCAGGGAACAGTGGCCTACAAGGTGGAAGCTTAACAACAAACAAGGAACTTTTTTGTATAAATAGGTTGGAGTATCCTCAATTACTCCATTTTATTTATCTAATTTTCTGTTGATAAAATAATCAAAATATATTTTGTTGTAAAAAAAATAAGTATATGAATTAGTCATGAAATCAACTTCTAAAACTAATGGGTAAGGTTTTAGCTAATTTAGTATTTAGTCACTAATTCTTTAAATATAGAGATTATGAGTTTAGTTTTTAGAAGCTATTTCTCTTGTAAATAAGAGGATTTGAAAATATATGCCTAAATATATAATTTGAATAAGTTAAGCTTTTAGGAGTTTTCTTTTCTTGTTATGTTTCAAATTTTAAATTATTGTTTAGATCGAGAGAAATATGAATATTATGAATTGGGAAGTTAATAGTTTAATTTCAAGATTATAATAGTGTCAGTGTTTGAATTTTTGTGTAGAGTATATGAATAAAAGGCTGTTGAAACTTTTTCATATAAGAAATCTCTTATTTTTTTCCCAGAATATATATCTTTCCATATGAAAATATACAGTATACCTTGAACATAACATGCTCTTTTATACATGGTTGGAGCACCACAAGTAATTCTTCATGTATTAATTTTATTCGTTATTAATAAAAAAATATCAGAAATACTTTTTTATTTATTAATTAATTTTATTTATTTTTATAAAAACAAATGACTTACCTCGGCAGACAGCACACTGCAATCCTGACAAACCTATAACCCTATGCCTGTAAATAAATATTAGCAAATATTAATATTTTCTATTTTAATGAGATGATTGTGAAAAAGGCAAATTATAAAACAAAAACAACTTAGCGTACTTCTCGTCTTTGTCCAGGTTGCTCAGCGAATGGTTTTGATCTGATTCTGAATAAAACAAAGAAGCAAGAAATGGAAAAAAAGAAAAAGATTACAAATGAAACACATGATTAAATGAAATTAAGATTAAAATTGAGAAGCAGTTACGCAAATCAAAACGCAGAAATTGAGACGGAAATGGCACGTACCAACTTCATCTTCTTGGGGTTGCTCATGTGGGGGGTTCTGTGCAGACATTTTCTCTTCACTGAAACCAAATCCTATCAACAAAATGAGAGCTTAAAAACCTTTGAAACTAGCAGTGCTGTGAAAACAAACCTGGGTAACAAGGGACAGAAGGTCCCAAATTTATAAATAATGTGACTTGAACCTTAATGTTTGTGAAGCCTATCAGAAGACGCCACTTGGAAGATGTTAGGGACAGTGTTGCATCTTGCGTGATGATGCTGATGAAATAGAAGATGGTGGGGTGAACTTGGTGATTCTAGGGTTCGAGACGAATAGGACAGATGTCACTTTTTGGCACTTTCTGTCAACATGTGAATTATCAGTGAGATGTAAAAAAAACTCTATACACTATTCAAATATAATTAATTAATGCATTAATAAGTTTTTCCTTTTAATGATATAAAATATTAAATTTATTGTAACCTTTAGTACATATATATAAAAAAATTCACAGAAGTTTAATATCTTTTTACACATATTTAAAAACTGTCAAACAATTTTATCCAAACAACCTCAATCTGACAATATATTTCATTACTTTTAATAATACTATGTGTAATTTTATTGCACTATTAAATTCAGCAATAATATTATATATTTAATGTAATATTTATTACAACAAAAAAAGGTTGTTTCTGATTCATTACTTCACAAC
>Ga0123341_1004807_pt1:0-10000 | contig 11934 bp, 11 predicted proteins | sample Turbeapinknodule_FD_89959 | JGI IMG/M metagenome (GOLD analysis project Ga0123341, IMG submission 89959) | Root nodule microbial communities of legume samples collected from Mexico - Turtle bean Mexico pink nodule | ecosystem: Host-associated > Plants > Roots > Nodule | place: Mexico... | reverse complement strand
TCTTCTGAGTATTGCATTTTTTTTTCTTCTATGTTTTAGATTTTCCTCTGTAAGATGGATCAACTAACCCCGAACTACAAAACCCTATACCTATGGGCTTCTAGTGACCTGTTAGGGAAGACCTCAGATTTTACAACCCATGCGAGTATAGTGTTCTATAGGAAGAGGGAACACCCCAAAAAGCACTATCTTTTTGGCAAAGAGCACGGCAAGTTCGTCAAAGTTGTGCCTTGCTGGGTGGGTGAACCGGTCTGTTGTGATGAGTCGTCGGACTCAGAGGGATCGTTCGGCTTCATTTACTCTACCATCTTTAAAAACTTCTCCTTCGCCTACCCTTCGTCAGTTTTAAGAAAGCCCATCTCACTGAGATTAATGTCGCCCCTGCCTAGCTACACCCAAATAGTTGGGCGTTTGTTCGAGCATTCTCCATTTTATGTCACCACTTTGGCCATCTGCCATCAGTGGACGTATTCCTCTATTTTTTCGAAGCCAAAAGTCTAGGTCAAAAGTTGTGGGTGAGCTTCAACGGGGTTTCTGGGAGAGTCTTGTTAACCCTCTTCTAGTAATCATACAAAGGCTTCAAGAGTAAGTTCTTCAAGATTCGCTGGAGAGCTAATGATCCAAATCTTTTGGATGAGTTCCCTCTGTATTGAACACAGAAACCTAGGCTCAAAAAACCCATATGCCTTGAAGACTTACCCCCACGAGAACGAGAGGTGTGTGACTTCCTCTCCAACTTCCAAGTAGTGTTTAACACTGCTAAGCTGATTACACACGAGTACAACCCTTCGTGCTTGAAGGCGTACATTAGTATCCCCCTTCCCCTTACTCCTATTAGCACTATCTTGCATGTGTGTGTTTGCTGAATTCTTATATGCTTTTCCTTCTCATGCAGGCCTGGTGTTGGACGCTCAGAAAAGGAAAACCTTGTTGCTTTGGCTATGTAGAAGAAAACCGCTCTAACTCCTTCTGCCAAAGAAGAAGCTAAAAGCGGTGGCTGAAGTTGCCCCTTCTGAGGACGAAGAGACCTGCACAAGTCTTGTCTTCAAGAGGAAGCGAAAAGCTGACGCTGCTACCCTTGTGCCTTCAAACTCGGATGACCGAGCTCCCTCTTACCGGGAATGTCCCCCAGCGCCTACTCTCCTCACGACATCGTGGTGCAAAAGGGCAGAGGTGAAAGTGCTTCAGAGGGAGACCAGTGAGACTCTTCTTATGACCTATCTTCCTTCCTACAACAGATGTTGTGCTCTACCAGAGTTAAAGGGAGGTGAGAGAATTTGGAGGAGGATCCCCTGGTGGAGCACATGTCGAGGCAACAAGGGGAAGCCCTAGTTGCGACCGGTCTTCTCCTTTCCAATATGCGAAAGGCAAAGGAACTGGCAAACCAAGAAGTCCTCCAGACCACTGAGCTCAAACGCCAAATCACTAGACTTACCCTGGAGGTGGAGGAGTGATAAGTGTTTAATTTCAGTAATATTTCATATTAAAATATAGGCACTTATGAGGATTTATTGCTAATATACATATAAAATAATCCCTAATTTATGAATTTATACCTTTTTACATTTTTATGAGCTTTATTTGAATAAGAGCATTTTATTCCTAAATTTGGTGTTAATTGCAGATTTCTAAGGAGGATTGAAGATTTGGAGTAAAGGAGAATAATTTGAGCTAAAAAGAGAAAGTTGGAAGGAACCAGAATGAAAAAAGATGCAAAGAAAGATTGAGCCTTTTTATGTTTTATCATTTAGCCCATTAACGCGACACAGGAAGCAACCTAACCCTAGAAAACTAGGATAAATAGAGGGCTAGAGGCTCAACCCTAGGGTGCCAGATTGAGGAAAATACCATAGAGTGAATTGTAACCCAATTGGGAGAATGGAAGGTGCTAGAAGTATACGTGGCTAATTCTACCCTTTGGGATTGGGAGTAATTTGCTCAAACTCTTATGTATTGAGGTGATATCTTATATATTAATATTTAGTTCTTGATTGATTATTGGTATTGTTGTTTTACTTTTAACTTTCCGTGACAAATTGAGAATCCTAAATCTGACCGAGAGGTATTTTTAGGGTTTGGACCTAAACAACAATACTTAACATATTTGAGTGCTAGGAATAGACTTGAAATGTTAATTGCTATTAACGTCTGAGCTTCATTCTAAGTTGTTCTTATAATTATGCGAGGGATTAATAGTTAGGGAACATTCTTAAGGATTTTATATGCGAGGAATCGATATAAATGATTTTTATACGGGCATCAATTTCAATCAAAGAACTTAATACTGACATGCTAATCAAAATACATGAGAGTGAGAGAGATGAAACCTAATCCCTATTTTTCCAACTTGAAGCAACCAACTCTTTGTCTGTTTTCTTATTGATCGTCGCCAACACAACCACTTTCAATACACTTTTAATTGTTTTGTTTTATATTTAGCGATTATTGTACTTGATAATTCAATGTTCCTTGTTGGATCGATATTCGTCCTTAGGGACAAGTATTACTTCTGACAAACGCGGTGCACTTGCCGTAAAAAGTCATCAAGGAGCTTCGAAGGACTCACCAAGAGACCAAGGCTCTCTTGTTTGGGAAATTCCAAGAGGCCTTGGGATTATATGCCAGGAATAACTACCTTCGCACTGAGGTGGAGAAGCTGGAAGGGGAGCTGGCCAGCAGAGACGAGGAGATGGCTAAGCAAAAAGAGGAGTTGGTCCAAAAGGATGAACTCTTTCAACAGACCAAGGATGAGTTTACAAGCGATGTCGCCGACTCTTATGCGGCGGGCTTCGAGGATGTCATAACTCAGGTTGCCTGTGTGCATCCTGAGGTAAACAGGCTTAAACAAAACTATTGTAGATGGGCAGTTAGTGGATGTGGAATAGCGGTGTTGAACTTCCCTGCTATTGCCCTTATTTTTTAACTTAACGAACAATTGTTATTCTCTACATGTATATATGTATGAACGTTTTTCTTTCTCCAAGCTTACCCCTCTATGTATGACTTCGGCTAACTTGTATGTCTTGAAATGATTTTGACAACTAATAGCACACCATTGATCACCCATACCTAAGTAACACGATCCTCCATGAGCCTTACTTTTCCCAAAGAGGGAGATTTTGCTTCTACTATTGGAATCTCAAAAGGGGAAGACTTAACTTCTACTCTTGGTATTTTACCAAGGGGGGAGGCTTACTAGGAATCCTTCATGTTCCCGACCTTGATGTATTCACCCAAGGGGAAGGTTCGCTAGAAACCATGCTTGTTCCCGATCTTGGCGTATTTACCCAAGGGGGAGGTTCACTAGGAACCCTGTTGTTCCCGACCTTGGCGTATTTACCCAAAGGGGAGGTTCACTAGGAACCCTATTTCACAATATATCGCTAGCATATTTTTCAAATAACTTTGTATTGGGTGACCTCATTAAAAAACCCCAATAGGGGAAAAAGAGTGTCCCATTGAACATTCAAACTATGTACAATACTATGATTAACTGAAATAAAATTTGAGATTGGCCTCATTCCATGTTCGGTGAATAATCCCGCCTTCCAAGGTCTCGAGTTTATACGCTCTGTTCCCGAGCACCTCTATCACGCAGAATGGACCAATCCACTTGGGCGACAACTTGTTCTCCAACTGGTAGGGGTGAGCCTTTCGCATTACCAAGTCGACGACTTGGAACTGCCGAGGTTTCAACTTGGACTTGTGCTTATACTCCACCTTTCTCTTCAAGGCCTCGGCCTTGATGCGCGCTTCCTCCCTGACCTCGTCGAGCAGGTCTAAGTTTACCTTCCTTTCCTCATTAGACTCCTCGGCCACGAAGTTCTGGAATCGAGGTGAACTCTCTTGGATCTCGACAGGAATCATGACATTCGACCCATTCACCTTGGTAGTGGTATGGTAAGCCCACACAATTCTAGGGACCTCGTCTGCCCAAGTTCCCTTGGCTTTCTCCAACCTTCTCTTTTGGCCCCTGAGCAAGACTCGGTTGGAAAATTCGACCTGTCCATTCGTTTGGGGGTGTTCAACTGATGCAAACACCTGCTTGATGCCGAGCTCCGTGCACAATTTGCCTTGCTGCTAACTTGCGAATTGTGTGTCATTGTCAGGCATTAAATGTTTTGGGATTCCAAAATGACAAACAATGTTCTTCCACATAAAGTGTTGAACCTTGTGAGTTGTGATCTGTGAAATAGGCTCAGCCTCTACCCACTTGGTGAAGTACTCGATGGCGACCACCAGGTACTTTATTTGATGAACTGCTAGAGGAAACGAACCCAAGATGTCAATCCCCCAGGTGTGAAAAGGCCATGCGCTTTGGATCGACCGCAATTCTTCCAGGGGCGCATGATGCCAATTGGCGTGTTGTTGGCACTGCTTGTATCGCTGCGTGTACCTCATGCAGTCCTCCCTCATGGTTGGCCAGTAGTACCTTGCTCGAACAGCCTTTGACGAGAGAGCTCGCCCGTCGATGTGACTCCCACAAATACCTTCATGGAGTTCAGCCATGATACATGGCAACTGCTCACCACTCACACAGGACAGGATAGGGTGAGTGTAGCCATGCCTGAATAAATTTCTGTCGACCATAGTATACCTACCTGCGTTTTTCTTGACAACCTTGGCTTCCGCTAGCTCCAGTGGGAGTAGACCATTAGCCAAGTAATGCCTATAGGGTGTCATCCAGGTTTCACCTTCGTCGACTAGGAAAACGTGCATTGACTCTCCCACTGACAAGTCGTATGCGATTACCCTAGGTACCCTCAACGTTTCATGGGTCAACGATCAGTGACCTCTTCTTTCTCCTTCCAAGACACTTACCTGTTGGACCTCTTTCGTGCGGCCTATGGTAATTTTGGGCGTCTTTAAGGTTTCTTGAATAACTTTCCTCTGTCTACACCCCCTACCTGAGCTGGCGAGCTTTGCTAGCAAGTCAGTTTAGGCATTTTGTTCCCTGGGGATACCAACTCGAACACAACAAAAGCCTCTCTTAAGAGCCTCACATACTCTAGGTATGCAGCCATCTAGGGGTCGTTGGCCTGGTACTCGCCCGTAACCTGCCGAGTTATCAGTAGTGAGTCATTCTTCACTAACAAACTTTGAGCACCCATTCCCTTGGCTAGCAACATTCCTGCCACCAAGGCTTCATATTCAACTTGGTTGTTACTATCCTTGAAGACAAATCGTAGAGCCTTTTCGATCAGTAGCCCATTTGGTCCTTCCAAGATGATGCTAACCTGCCCTACTGGTTAGAGGACCCGTCCACGGAGAGGACCCACTAGAAATCTACCTCTTCTTGATGTACGGTCGCCGAGGAGAGTTCTACGACGAAGTCAGCATAAACTTGACCCTTGATAAGTCCTCTCGGCTCATACTGCACATCGAACTCGGACAACTCGACCGCCCATTGCACCATACGCCCCGCCACGTCAGGCTTCTGTAAGACCTTACGAATGGGAAGGTCGGTCATCACGATCACAATGAAACTCAGGAAGTAGTGGCAGAGCCTTCGTGCTGCAAATACTACTGCTAAAGTCGCCTTTTCAATGGCCTGATAGCGCACCTCAAACCCTTGCAGTACTTTGCTGACAAAGTATATAGGTCTCTGGACACGGTCTTGCTCCTGGACAATGACCGAACTGATCGTTCGGTCTGTGATGGCGAAATACAAGCGAAGGGGGGGGGGGGGTACCTGGCAACGACTTGCACAACATCGAAGGGTTGGCCAGGTACTCTTTCAGCTTGAGAAACGATTCTTCACACTCGTTTGTTCACACAAACCTATTGTTCCTCTTCAAACACTGGAAATAGGGATGTCTCCTATCTCTTCCTGCTGATACAAACCGGGACAGGGCGGCCATTCATCCTTTCAACTGTTGAACCTCCTTCACCGAGGTCGGACTCCTCATAGCTATAATCGCCGCACACTTCTTGGGGTTTGCCTCTATCCCCCGCTCGATGAGGAGGAACCCTAAGAACTGTCCTGCCTTTACCCCGAATACGCACTTTTCGGGGTTTAACTTCAACTTATACTTGACTATTGTAGTGAATAACTCCTCTAGGTCGGCGATGTGTTGGTCCTTCTCTTGGGAGGTGACGACCATATCGTCCACATACACCTGCACATTTCGTCCTATCATAGGGGAAAGCACCTTGTCCATCAACCTCTGATAAGTCACGCCAACGTTCTTGAGCCCAAAGGGTGTCACCTTATAGAAATAGCTGAAGAGCTCTATCATGAATGTTGTTTTGCATTAGTCTCTAGAATGCATCCGGATCTGGTTATATTTGGAGAAGGCATCTTGAAAACTGAGGAGTCTGCAGCCTGACGCGTTATCCACCAGGGCGTCGATGCTAGGCAACGGATATGAGTCCTTCGGGCAAACTTTGTTCAGATCTGTGAAGTCGAAACACATCCTCCACTTTCCGTTGTTCTTCTTGACCAACACCACGTTTGCTAGTCACTCAGGGTAGTGGATCTCCCTTATGTAGCCAGCATTCAGCAGCTTTTGGGTCTCTTGCTTGATGACTAGGCGTCTTTCGTCATTAAACTTCTTCTACCTCTGGCGGATGGGTCGGACCTTTGGATCCATGGTGAGACGATGACACAAGAAATCAAGGTCAATGTCAGACATGTCTGAGGTAGACCACGCGAAGGTGTCCAGATGTCGTGCTATCACTTCGGCGATCTGGTCCTGTGTTTCCTGGCCTAGAGACTTGCCAAGTTTGAAATTCTTTCCCTCGATCTCCCTTTCCAACACCTCACCTGCAGGCTCGAGTCGCCTCTCCCGGGCCATCTCAGCTCGGGCGACCCCTTCTCCCCTTTGAGGCTGGCTGGTGACCGAGTAGACCCCTCTCTTCGTCTTTAGGCTATTCTCATAGCACTTTTTTGTCGCCTTCTGGTCGGACATAATGGTAATCACTCCTCTCTCGATGGAAGGCAGCTTCATCTTCATATGCCTCGTCGAGGCCACTGCTCCTATTCTATTTAGGGCAGGTCTGCCTAAAAGGATGTTGTAAGCTGAAGAAGCGTTGACGACGAGGTACCTTATATTGACGATACGAGATTTGGTGCCGTCTGTGAAAGTCGTCCTTAGCTCCACATGCCCTCTCACTTCCACCTGGTCTCCAACAAAACCGTATAGGCAGCCGTCGTAAGGTCTCAGCTGGTTAGGCGACAGCTGCAACTTGTTGAAGGTTGCCCAACAACATTATATCTGCCGAGCTCCCTTAGTCGATAAGGACTCAGTGCACCCTTCTCCCTACTGTCACCACTGAGATCACCATCGGGTCATTATCATGTGAGACCACATCTTGTAAATCGGCCTTTGTGAAGTAAAGATTGGGCTCAGGTGACTGGTTAGGTTCCCGTGCCTCTACTGCCATCACCTCTTTAAGGTACTTCTTTCGCTAGGAGGCGGTACATCCTCCTCCCGAAAAATCCCTAGAGAACGTGTTGACCTTGCCATGGACTAGTACCTTGTGCCCTTGATTCCCTGTTGGAGCTACTGCTGTTGGGGCTTCCTGATTTTCCTCCAGGTATTCCTTACCAACTCATTCAATTGGTGTCCGAGCGCCAAGCAATTATGCAAGTCGTGCCCAAAGGCTTGGTGGAACTCGCACCAAGTGTTCTTGCTCGGCCCCAACCGTCCACCAATCTTTGGGGGTGGCTTTAGCTTGTCAGCCACGTCGGGGATAGCGATCGGCTCTTTGAAGTTCACTTTGAACTTGTGCCTAGTGGGCACACCTTCCCTCGCCCGTGCCCTGGTCTAATTCCTTTTCCACTCATAGGGTGCCTGCCTGGCCGGGGATTTCTTCTCCGTCGTAGCCTCATGTACCCTCATGGGTTGAGGCCAGTCGTTTCCCCGAGGTCTTGTTGGTCCAACGCTTCCGTGTTTTTCCATCACCTCTTCCTTTGCGCTGATGTGGGCCACAGCTCGGCGACAGATCTCACTAAACATCTTTGGACGACACCTTATCAAGGAATCGCTAAAGGATCTTGATAGCATTCCTCTCCTAAAGGCGTGCACCATCATGGCTTCGTCCTTGGTGTGCAGCTTTACCACTAGTGCCCCGAACCAATTCAGGAAGTCTTTCAAGGGCTCTCCCTGGTATTGCTTCACATCAAAGAGGTCGAAAGAGATAGGGGGTGGAGCCCGGTTGACAATGAACTGTTTCCTGAACAATGTTGAGAACTAATCAAATGAAGTGATGTGTTCATCGGGGAGACTAATGAACCAATCCAATGTTGTTCCTGAGAATGTTCCCATAAACAATTTGCAGTGCATAGCGTTAGTTCCTCCCAAGATCATCATCTGAGTGTGGAAGGTCGTGATGTGGGCCTCTGGGTCTTCGATACCTGTGAAGGTGATTTTTTGAGTCATGAAATTAGTGGGTATCACGACATTCATGATTGCATGGGAGAATGGCATGGGGCGAGCCCAACTGTTATGGGCGGGGTTTGCTCCCCTGTTGTAAGCTCCCCCATGCTTTGCAGTTCTCTGCGTAGTTCCTCATTGGCCTTGTGCAATTCTTCGATGTCTGTTCATGATGCGTCCAAATCGACCTGGAATCGATGTCTGTCTGCTCAACCTGAACCTCAGCCAGAATCATGTCTTGATCAACCTTGGACACCGCCACCGTTTGCTGAAGAGCGCAGATAATCTCCATGAGTTGTTGAATTGTGATGTTGTCGCCTTCCTCAGGTGCATATGTACCTTGTCTTGTATTTCTCATGTTGCCATATAGCTCTAATCACAACTGTGGATGAGACCTAGTTTTATTGGGTCCCACGGTGGGCGCCAAATGTTCTTGCTAGTTGACCTAGTCGCCGGTTGGCTTCAAAGGCAAGCGGTGGCTCCTCCTATTTCTGGTGAATTTTGTGCTTCCCTTGGATGTTGAAAGCAGCTCCGTTGAAACAGAGGGGGTTTTATCTGTTGATTGTACTCTGACGATCAAGTCAGTTCAGGGCTTATAGAAACAATAAGTAAGTAAGCAGTTTCAGTCTTAGAAACCGTGTACCTTTACCATGGATCTCAACTCCCTTTTATAGATTGCTTTTAGGTTACCTCATTGTAACAACCCCTCTCTCACGAGAACCCTATCTCGAGTGAAAGTGGGCTTGATGGGAAAGCATTCTGTTACGTTGTTACACAATCTTCGTGTAACAACCGCAAAGAATCTTCCTCCTTGGAGTGCACAATCTTAACAACATGGCCACCAAGGTACCAACTCATGTACCAGCATTATGGGGCCCATCTGTCACTGTAGGCGCCCTAGTCCTTTACGTATCGTGCATGCAACCTTCCCCTAAAACCCTAGTGCTCTTGGGCCTTGGCGTCTTCAGGGGATATTTATTTGTGCTAGACCCAAATGTATTATACACACCACATACACCTTCTTGTTGACTAAGCATTTCATATATACGGGTTTCAACACACGCATCTTAGGGGCCCACTTACGTCGCCTTCGACCAGAACACCAAACCGACCTGCTCCACACAGATGTCGATACTGATGTCTGGTCCAATACATATATATATACATATATATACATATATATATATATATATATATATATATACCATAATCATTATATAAATGCTTCTATTCATACAAAATTATGTTTAAAAAATGACGTAAAATGATTTTTTTTACTTCTCGTATCTATGTGATCAAAACAAATACCTAAGTTGATCAAAATAATCATCATTAAAAGATAATTTGTACTAATGATTCTATAAAAGCTAATCTAAACTTTTTTTATTATAAAAGATTAAATTAAATTAAAATTTATATTTTATATCAATCTCCTAGAATCGCTCAGATAAGGAACAAAGTGGCCTCCTATAAATCCATTACTAAAAGTTGCTTTGGATGCATCTTTAATCTCTTTGATTTGGATTAAGTTTTATTAGTTCCTTAAATTTTTTAGAATCAATTAATTTGGATTAATTTTTGCATGCATCTATAGTTTTTTTTTTTTCTCTAGCTTACTGGAT
>Ga0123341_1004805_pt1 | contig 11936 bp, 15 predicted proteins | sample Turbeapinknodule_FD_89959 | JGI IMG/M metagenome (GOLD analysis project Ga0123341, IMG submission 89959) | Root nodule microbial communities of legume samples collected from Mexico - Turtle bean Mexico pink nodule | ecosystem: Host-associated > Plants > Roots > Nodule | place: Mexico: Nepantla... | reverse complement strand
TTGTATTTGATTTGATATACAGGTGTTTAGGCATAATTGCAGGTCAAAGTGTTTGGGTGTTGTGAACAAGCACTTAAGAAAGCAACAAAGGATGAAGTTCGTACAATGACGGTGAAAGTTGTTCAACTGATGCGCAAATGTGAGGAGCATGAGATATTAATCACAAGTATTGAAAAAGAGGTTAAAAGCATACTTGAGTTAATTGCAAGCAAAAAATTTGTTCCTGATGATACTCGTACGAAAGTAGTTGAAGTTGAACCTCTTTCAGTGAATTGCACATACTTCAAAAAGCTAGAAAGTAGTCATGAAGATGTAGATGAAGAGAAAAACTTACATGGAGATGAAGACCGACCAAATGAAGAAGTCAACATGTTTTCTAAAGTGAACCGTGAACCCAGGAAACGTTTCAAAACTGTTGTTTTGAAAACAACTTGGACAACATATTCAAGGAGAACAAACCCAAAATCTGATGCTTAAGTAGTTGGTTAATTGATATGTTTTTAGGTTTTTATGTGCTATTGTACAATTTATGTGCTTGTAACAATATTTTTGTTGAGGATTTATTTATTCTAAAAACTCTAAATGTGTGACTGGATTTATTTTGTGATTCATTTAGCATTATTTTTTTTTATCGGCAACGAAGTAATTGAATTAAATGGGGCCACTTCAGGGGTGACCCAACCCGTATACAAAACTAACACAAAAATAACAGCAGATTGCTACCAAAGCATACCTACTATAGTTGTAACCCACAAACTCCCCTGCCCACATGTAGTCCACACCACACCCATACAAAATATCAAAAAGAGAACCCACAACTCCATGTTCGAGGTCCACACCACCCCAACAATGTTCGAGGTCCACACCACCCCAACAGTGCATAAAAAACTTGTTGCACTTGAATGCCTCATGCTAGACGCACCTACCAACAACCTTTTCCACCCTAGCTTTGGCATCACCACAGGTGCACCATTCGGGGTTCCATGCGTATGCCAACATCCACTACAATTGATTTAGATCTGCCCTGCATCTAGCACACCTATTGGACCAAAACCCTGGAATAATGCAATGCAAGCCAAGCTACACTTCAGGAGCATAGTTGTATCCTGCTACATTTGATGGCCCCTTACTCTAAACCAGTGATATGCACTTGCACCCAGCCAGCAGCTCCAACAAAACCAACAAACCAGTACTGGCAACACATCATAAGTGTGGAGTGAGGCTCCATACCAGTTAAACCAAACCAGCCAACAGCTCCGACAAAAACCAGCACATCAGTTATGAGAAGTGAGGCTCCAAAAATGTTAACCAACCACTTCATATATACAGACCATCTGATTTTAAGCCATCACTACATACATCCACTCCAGACATCATTTTAACGTGAGTTTTACTTTTATAACCCATGTGATTTGATTCTACCTTGCCCCTTCATGCCAAAACCAGAAAGAACCTCTCCTGACAACAACATCCTTTTCCTCAGTTCCTTTGACAGCTCAGCTCACCTGTCAGACCTACAACAGCAGAGACAACACCCACAATCTAGTTTTGCTACATAGAAGTTTTTACATTCCCCTACAAATGTTTAGGCATAACTCGTAGACCAAAGTTATTAATGTTGAATTACAAAAACCTACGAACCACCCATCAGTAACCGAGACCACGCCACCACATAAGCTATGCATATTCGATAAGTCTTTTACCTCAAAAGTTTATGGACTGCTACATCTAATACAACTTTGTGAGTCCAGAAACCTGCATCAAGTGAACCGCCCTTGCTTACAGATTCTTCAACAGATCTGCTACTCCACCCACCTCCTTCCAGCTAGATCACTTCTTGCTTCCTACCTCCACCAAGGCATAACAACACTGCCCTCCCTCCCCCTTCAAGACATCTTGGCTCCACCTAGTGCAACTTACTTATAGCTACGCAGGACAATGGATTCAACACCCAATCTGCCAAAGAGTAGTTAAAATTTTGTGTCTTATGCTTCATCCATAACCACGATTTAAGTTGGGCCTTTTGGAACACTTTTTATGCATTTGTATTTCCTTGGTTGAACACAACTGAGTTTCTATAATCCCACATACACCGAACTATAGCTTCCCATACCCCTTTCCAAAACAAGTTTTGTTTATTAGTACACTAGAACAGATGGAAGCTCTCAAAGTGAGTTATAAGATCTTTATGTTGGACAAATACAATTTCTATCAATTTAAATCACAAGGACCAAACACACAAGGCATGTTTGCATTCCAAGAAGAGGTGTTGACAAGACTCTTCCTTTTTCTGACATGAAGCACAAACAGTAGTGTTCAACACCACCCTTCTCCTACTCATACACTCTCTTGTTGGCATTCTCCCCAACAGTATCCTCTAGGCTGTGATTGTCAGTTTTGGGAACGCCTTAATCTTCCAAAGGTACTTGAACGCTTCAATTTGGGGCCCCCTGTCAGACTTGGCTAGGCATTCACAAGCAGAACTCACCATAAAGCAACCAAATTCATCACCTCTCCACACCTGGGCTTCCTTCTCTTCCTTAATAACATTGGCCCTGGAGATATGCATTACAAGCTCTACTTCCATCTGGGTTTCCCACTCAAATCTACCACGCCTCCACCTTAAGGTCCACCCCCACGCCGATTCTTCCCATACGCCTACCTCTTCCACCTTTTGACCCTGGTTCAACGACAACGTGTACAATCTGGGGAACAAAGATTTGAGAGTAGTGCTTCCATCCGAATTCTGCTTGAAACCACCCATCTCCTCCTCTCTCCTTACAAACGTTCAATAAATCTCTCCACCATTAGGATTGGAGTTTCACTGATGTTTGAGAGGTATCGAGTTCCATGCCATACTTTGAGTCCAAGAACTCCTTCCACCTTCCTTTCTCGTTAGAGATACAACGCCATCTCCACTTAGCCAAGAGCGCAGTATTAAACTTTCGAATATCTCTGACGCCCAACCCTCCTTCCTCTCTTAATTTACATAAGATTTTCCAATTAACCCATGAGATCGGTCTCTTCTCCTTTCCCCAACCCCAAAGAAACCTCCTTTGGATACTGATGATGCTTTTGCATACCGCCTCTGGAGCTCTAAACAAGGACAGGTAGTAAAGCGGTATGGTCGTCATAACAGATTTGGTTAAACATATTCTTCCTGCCATATATAAGAATCTCCCTTTCCACACACTCAACCTGGATTTCAGCTTGCTCAAAACCGGCTCCCAAAAGTTTTTCTTCCTTGGATTTCCCCCCACTTCTAGACCCAAGTAAGTAAACGGGAGACCCATTTGAGCACAATTTAGAGTCTTTGTATAGCAGTCAATATTGCTTCTGAGGATATTTATGCCTGCTAGCTTTGACTTATGGAAGTTGATCTTCAGTCCTAAGGCTAACTCAAAGCCCCTTAGGATAACTTTCAGTGTCATCACATTGGTAAAGACATCCTCACATAAGAACAAGGTATCATCTGCAAATCGAAGGATGCACATTTCAACCTCCTTTCTTCCGAATTTGAGGCCAGATAACAGATTGGTCTTCACAACTTTCCTTACTAGCCCAACAAGGCCTTCAACAACCACTATAAAGAGGAAGGGGGCTAATGGATCACCCTGTCTCAACCCTCTTGACGGCTTAAATTCCTCCGTAGGGATCCCATTGACTAGCACTGACACAATAGCACTTTCCAGGCATCCTTGGATCCACATTTTTTTTTATCAACAATGAATTAATAGAATAAAAAGGGACACTTAAGGTGTCCCATACAGAAACCACACCTGACATAAGTAGAGGTAAAAGATAAATCAGTTAATATAATACAACTCATACAATATATGATTGCCACAATGTACTTAAGCTGCATAAACCAGCAGAGGTGCATTGCTGGAAGCAGCAGACTGCTGGACTGCCTCTGGATAAGTGAGAGAGAAGACCTCCCTTCCTTCCTATTGCGTGAAGCCAATGCCAACTGCATGAATGCTGGGAGGTGCTCACAGATGAGCCAACACGTTTTGACAGCAACCCAACCTGGACATTCAGATTGAGCGTATAACATTTCCATATATTGAAGAGAGGATTAGTGTTGCTCTGCTAACTCTACCCCTACAGGCACCCTGCATAATGGCACACACAGGCCAACTTGATCGCTTTATCATCTTGTCACCCTTCGCAGCTCCAGGACCAAATATCAGCGCAAGGTATCAGCTTCAACATTCCTTTGTTCAATTGCTCCCCCCTTAGGTACCTACAACACAAGAAACTCCACCACTCCAGCTCCCAACCCCATTAGAGCATCCGGAATACATCATAACCTAACCAATCCTTACAACAGTAGTTTAGCTACAATTCAATGTTTGGCCGTACAGTAGCCAACCCATACCTCAGCCACACCAGCAGTCCCACATCATCCCACTCAGCATCCAAAATGACAGAGCATACCATCCGAAGCTTCATCTGTTGGCACGACATCTGTTTATACGACCAGGGAACTAACATAAGAATTTGGCCTAGGGTGCCAATTACAGAAGACTAGGTGATGTACCATATGCAACCACACCAATCCCAACCCCTGATACATTTCCGATTGCCAAGCCTCCCTGAACCCCTCACTAGAGCACCAATGTTACATCCTCAAAGGGAACATGGCTATAATAGAACACAAAATCTTCTTAGATAAAGGGACCACCCAAGGACCCAAAAGTTTTCTTGGATCATCTAGTTCTAAGTATCCATGCTATCAAAAAACCACTCCTCACCTTCCTGGTCCCTTTTACTTATAACTCTTAATACAAGGCATTGGGTTCAAGATCCAGTCCACAAAGGAGTAATTAAACCTTTGTACCTTATGCTTCATCCATAACCACGAATTAAGTTGGGCTTTTTGGAACACCTATTATGTGTCTACTACTCCTTGCTTGAACACCACCGAGTTTCTGTGCTCCTAGATACACCTTACAATAGCTGCCCAAATACCTTTCCATACCATGTTTTGTTTGTTGCTGGCCTGGGTAAGCAAGAAGCTCTCAAAGTGGCTCTTTAGGACATTATGTTGTACAGACAAAATACCAATCCACCTATAACACAGGGCCCACACACGCAAAGCCAAGCCACACTCCATAAACAGATGTTGACAGGATTCGATCTTGTCTTGGCATAGCGCGCATAAGGTAGATTCCAGCGCCACCCCTCTCCTACTCAAGCACTCTCTAGTTGGTAGTCTATCCAACAGAGCTCTCCATGCAGTGGTCATGACATTGAGGAAGGCCTTTGCCTTCCAGAGGAGCTTAAACGCTTCAATATGAGGCCCTCCACCACTCTTAGCTAAGCACTCATATGCTGATTTCACAGTGAAGCACCCATTTTCTTTATTTCCCCACACCCGTACATCTGGCTCCTCCCTGTTAACAATGGCCCTGAAGATGTGTATTGCAAGCTCTGTTTCCAACCCTGATTTCCATTCAAATCTGTCACGCCTCCAGCTTAAGGTCCATCGCCATACTGACCCTTCCCACACACCTACCTCTTCCACCTTTTGTCCCTGATTATACGATAAGGAGTGGAGTCTGGGGAATAAAGTTTTGAGATTAGTGTTCCCAACCCACACATCCTGCCAGAATCTTGCTTTATCACCCCGACCTAGTTTCCATCCAATTTCTGCTTGGAACCATCCATCTCCTCCTCCCTCCCTACACGCTTTATCAAGGTCCCTCCACCACCATGATTGCTTTTTCATAAGTGTTTGTACTACCTCACTTTCTATTCCATATTTTGACTCCAGCAGATCCTTCCATCTCCCTTTCTCGTCCGAGAAGCAACGCCATCTCCATTTGGCCAATATAACATAATTAAAGTTACGGATGTCTGTGAGTCCCAACCCTCCCTCCTCTTTTGACTTGCACAAGTTTTCCCAGCTTACCCATGAGATCGGCTTCTTCTCCTTCCCCCACCCCCACAAAAACCTCCTATGGATACTAGTGATACTCTTACATACTATGTTTGGTGCTCTGAACAGAGATAAGTAATACAGAGGTACTGCAGTGAGAACAGACTTTATAACACATATTCTCCCAACCATGGATGAAAACCTCCCTTTCCACACACTGAGCCTAGCTTTCAGCTTGTTTAGAACTGGCTCCTAGAACTTCTTCTTCCTTGGGTTGCCTCCCACCTCAAGACCCAGATATTTAAATGGTACTTCCATCTTAGTACAGTTCAAGGTCTTCGTGTAACCAAGGAGACTATTTCTATAGACATTGATGCTTGCTAACTTTGACTTGTGAAAATTAATCTTCAAACCGGATGCTAGCTCGAAGCCCCTAAGAATAGCCTTTAGGGTTGCCACATTTCTGAAGGAGTCCTCACATACAAACAAAGTGTCATCAGCGAATTGGAGAATGCAAAGCTCAAGCTCTTTCCTGCCAATCATAAGGTCTGAGAGTAAATTAGCCTTTACTGCTTGCCTTACTAGCCCAGTACACCCTTCAACTACTACTAGAAGGAGGAACGGAGCAAGCGGGTCTCCATGCCTCAGCCCCCTTTTAGGTTTGAATTCTTCCGTCGGACTTCCATTGACAAGTACGGAGACAGTGGCACTTTCCATACAACCTCGGATCCATCTTATCCACTTACTGTGGAAGCCCAACTTATGTAGCATATCATAGAGGTACTCCCATCGAACCAAATCGTAAGCTTTTTCAAAATCCACCTTCATAACCCGCTTCTCCCGCCCTTTTTAAGATCCTCTACCACTTTATTAGCCATAAGCACGCTGTCTAGAATTCTTCTATCCTTCAAGAAAGCCGATTGACAATCGTCAATAACCATAGGGAGAACCTTCTTGATCCTTCCAGCCAACACCTTGGATATAATTTTGTAAATGGCGCCTACTAAGGATATGAGTCTGTATTGATTAAGGTGAACATGGTTCCTTACTTTAGGTACTAATGCTATGAATGACGCATTGCACCCCTTTGGTATACAACCTGTTTCATGAAAGAGGCCCATCACTGCCGTAAACTCCTTCTTTAAGAATTCCCAACTCTTCTTTAAGAAATTGAAATTGAATTCGTCGGGTTCGAGACTTTTTGAACCATCACATTGCCATACTGCATCCCTTATTTCCTCCTCGGAGAACCTTTCTAACAGAAACAAGTTATCAGAAATAGATAAAGACTTGAACTCGACCGCGTCAAGTCTTACACCTAAGTCTTTAGTCGCTTCAAATCTGTGGTAAAACAGCTTTTTTGTTTCAGCACGAACAATGCTAGGCTCCTCACTCCACATGCCCTCGACCTCAACTCCCTTCACTTCATTTCTGATTCTTCTCCATCTCAAGGAACAGTGGAAGAATTTTGTACAAGAGTCCCCATTCTTGAGCCAGCTAACTCTAGCCTTTTGGCGGAGAAAGGATTCAAGCTTTATATTAGTTTCCTTCAGCCGACTGACCAGTTCAACCCTTCTTAACCTTTCGCTTTCCACTAAGGCACCATTGCAGTCTTGGCTATCTAGGTCCTGAATTTCCTGCAAGATCCTCTTCTTACAAGTCTCGATATTGCCAAAGACATCCCTATTCCATACCTTTAAGTCACCCTTCAAGCGTTTCAATTTTTCTTTGACTTTCATGAACCCACTCCCCTGAACTGAGTATGAGGACCATCTTTCACCATTTCCATATACCCTTTCTCTGACAACCAAGTGTCGATGGTTCTAAAAGGTTTAGGCCCCCAGTCCTTTTCCACAGACTTTACAACCAGCGAACAGTGGTCAGAGACTTCCCTACGTTGCACATATTGTTTACACATAGGCCATATTTGCATCCATTCTTCAGAGACAAGCACCCTGTCTAGTATGCTCTTGGCCGATCCATTAGAGTTGAACCATGTGAATTTCTTACCAACAAAAGGAAGCTCGATCAGAAGGTTGGCGTCTATGAAGAAATTGAAATCTATTATTTCGCTTGATTGGTTGTCCCTTGCCCTTACGCCTTTTCTTTCACTTTGGCTTCTTACAACATTAAAGTCACCGCAGAAGCACCAATTCAGAACTTGGGATGCCATTTTGATACGAGTCAGCTCTCCCCACAGTGCCTTCTCTCTCTCAAGGAGCAAGCAGCGTAAATATTGACCACAACACACATGCTGTTAGATTTAATGTTCTGCCCAAACACAACTATGGACCTTTTACCCATCACATGGCTACCATAAATGAAAGCATTGTGCCACATAGAGAGTAGGCTACCTCCACCATTGTCACCTTCATAGTGCACCCATCCTGCCTTGTTATCCCCCCACAGTGCGAAACACCTTGCATCCAAAAACTGGGTAACTTTAGTTTCTTGTAAACATACAAATTCCACTCCCTCTCTAGCTATGATCTGATTCAGGTACCTAGATTTGGTACTTCCCCCCAACCCTCGTACATTCAAATTTAAGATTAGCAAAAGGAACCATCCTTATCACCCTCCTTAACACCTTTCACAAACTCTGTATTTCTCTCTTCCATACATAGGTATTCTTTGACAACTTCCTTTTCATCCCATTGACAGGCTAAACATGCTAATTTCCCAATATCCCATAAATCAAAAGGTTTCGCCCCAGTGCCTTGATCACAGATTCGTAGGTTGCAATTATTTATATCCCCATTCGATATTGAAGGAGAATTCTTACCTCCTCTAAGGTGCGGGAGGGATTCAGAAAGGGATTGTCTCTTACTGATTCTTGCAGACCGTCTTGGAATCGAGGAAGACTCCCCCAATTCGGTGAGCCCCTTCACCTTGCGCTGGCGAGGTGGGGATTTAAACAGCCCTGGAATGTGCATCGCTACATCTTTTGTGCTAGTTCCCCCTGCAACATTGTCACCTTCACTAGAACCTTGAGACGCTGCTTTTTCATTTTGTACGTGGTCCTCCCTCTTCTTTGTCACCAAACTACTCTCCACAGGTGAGTTTCGCACCCAATTCCCTTCAGAGAGAGCATTGTGGTCTTCCTTTTGCTTGTTTCCCTCCGTTCGTGCCCCCAGAAACCCACTAGTGAGGTAGGCACTTCCTTCCTCGCATAGGGTGAACTCCTTCGCAGACCCTGACCCAAATGCACCAGCTCCATCCTGAGCGTGGGCTGGATTGCGGACCCGCTCCTTACCAAGTTGGGCCTCCACTGTCCTTTCTTGGCCCAAACCATAACGAGTAGTCGTATGGGCAAAATTGGACTCAATTTCCACCACAACTTTGCCCAGGTCAGCAAGTGCATGGCTGCTATTGCAGACAGGAGTGCATGCATTGGCAGAGAGAAACCCTAGGTCAAAGTCTGATATAGCCGTCTGTCCCTTACATTCCTCTTCTGTGATAGGAGGACAACTTTTCCACTGGCTATCGCTGCTACCTATAGGTGATTCCTTAAAAATCGTCTTTGTCGTATGTGATCCCACTGTACCACCTACCTTTGCCTGGCCGTCATCGTCCTCCCCTTTTGATCGGGAAAACTCACCTCCCAATTGCCTGAGCTCATCCTCACAGCTCATGATAGATAACGAAGATTCTTCGACGTAGGTTTCTTATGATGAGACGCTATCAGACGAGTCAAAGAGGTTACACTTACAGGTTCCTCCATAGACTGATGGGGACTCCTCCTCCATGACAGTGTTGTACGTGAGGTCATTGATCCTCATATTCTTCATCCATCTAAAGTTGCGGTTCTGAAATGTGCGTACTTGCAATCTAGCAAATTCTAGGTTTTCCCAAGTTAACGTAGCCACATCAATAGACACCAGCGATGCCTCCTCCCCCACCACCTTCTCGAAGCAGTCCTTGTTCCACAAGGAGATAGGTAAGCCATAGCACCTGACCCAGACATTTCTGTGATCCGCTACAGTAGCTTCCGTCAATGGTTGCATGCTAACAAAAACGCTATCGAACCAATCTTTATTATACGATATCAGAGCTTCCATATCCTCCCCTTCCTTTGGGGTCAACAAAGCTAGGTTGTCCCCCAGGTACCTCGCTCGTAGCATGTTCATACCCCCTTTCACAAGCTCCTCTCCCAGCTGGTCAAAACATATAACATCCTTGAACTGGCCGACAACACTTCTTTTCATCCAAGGTAGGGTGTGTTGTTGCACTTTGACAACTGGTCCCCTCCACCTCTCCTGAACAACGCCTTTGACAGCTTCAGCGTAGGACTTTTAACCTTTTTTCTCCACCCATACCTCCTTCCTATTCTTCTTCCCGAATAACCCGTGTTCCTTCTGATTCACCTCCCTGTTATCCCTCTTAATCCCCGATGCCTGGTTCCTCAAATTCCTCCTCTCATATCTTTTGGGCTCCAACTGATTTCTATGGTACTTCGGTACGTTCACAAAGAGCTTCTTGTTTCCAACATAGATTTGGTCTAGCTCACTCTCCAAACGCTTCACATTTCTCACTTCAAAGAATCTCACGAACCCAAACCTTCTCCCCCATTTGTTTAGCCTTCGGGAAATAAATACTTCTTTCACCCTGGCCCATCTTTGGAAGACCTAAATCATGTCTGCTTCTTCATAGCTGTTTGGGAAATTAGAGAAAAAGAACGTTGTGAAGTCGTGTGATGAACCGTGATCACCGTGCCATCTGCTAGTGTTTGCTCTGTTATTAGCTTTCGTGGCAGCCATGATTTTTTCTGCTAGCTTCACCAAGCCCTCGAACAACTTTTTGCCTCACTTCTAACTCCTATTTCTCTCCCTTAAAGTTTTATTTCTTTCTCTCTGCACCTCTTTCTGCTTTCTGAGAACGAGCATCCAAGATAAGAAAATAAAGTCCAAGCAAAAGCGGTTCAAGAATCTTGCTTCTTAACATGCCAATGGAAATCTGTTGTATCCTACGCTCCACCAACGTCTACCCCTCCAGTCATAACAAAATTACACCCTCACCCATGCATCACTTTCTTTCTTTTTTTCTGCACCCATGTGTCTTCACTCCATTATTATCCTTGGATCCACATAATCCATTTTTTGTGAAACCTCGTCCTATGTAGCATATCATAAAGAAACTCTCATCCGGCTGAGTCATATGCTTTTTCGAAATCCACTTTTAAGCACAACCCACTCTTCCCACCCCTCCTTAGATCCTCTACCACCTGATTGGCCATAAACACGCTATCAAGAATCCTTTTGTCCTTTAGGAATGTCGATTGACTATCATCAACAATTGATGGTAGTACTTTCTTAATCCTACCAGCCAACACCTTTGATATGATTGTACATAGCATCCACTAAAGAAATTGGTCTATATTGCTCAACAATTGAATCAAAGTGCCTTTGGATTTACAGTAAAATAATGTGCACATCAACTAATCCAATCTTATCAGATACAATGTATAATCTCACTGTTTCAATTTTTATTGTCTTATTTGGACCTCTAAATCCTTTATCTTTTAATTTACAAGTCTCCACATAGAATCGATTATGTATTATGTTAATCTCTTAGGTTTGAAGTCTTGCTGCTTCAACTGTATTATGGAGCTAATATTAAGCATTTGTACTTGGCTCTTTTTAGGATATTTGGGATTTTGATGTGCTATATAATGTGGTACATAAGGCAGTGATTGCAGATTGCTGTAAATAGATGTACCTAGTGTAGTTTTAAGGTTACTATGCTTTGGATCAACATCAGTCTTGGCCTTTGCCAAGCACTGTGCGGCTGTGGCTTTACATGTTCATTTTGATTGTAGATATAATCTAAAAATGGAGTCTGATATCAGGCAGAGGATGAAAGGACGTGTTCTTCTTTCGGCTTATCAGGGAAGGACCTTCAGACTTTAGAGGTAATTGGTGTTTTTTTTTTGATCAGCAAAGAATAAAATTAAATTAAAAGGGATACAAAGGGGTATCCCAACCCTTTACACACTCCAAACCATGTTTTAAGGCCTCAAAAAAGAGCACCCCAAAAACAGGAGGAAAAAAACTAT
>Ga0123341_1004803_pt1 | contig 11937 bp, 9 predicted proteins | sample Turbeapinknodule_FD_89959 | JGI IMG/M metagenome (GOLD analysis project Ga0123341, IMG submission 89959) | Root nodule microbial communities of legume samples collected from Mexico - Turtle bean Mexico pink nodule | ecosystem: Host-associated > Plants > Roots > Nodule | place: Mexico: Nepantla... | reverse complement strand
CGTTTTGATAATAATAATAATAATAATAATAATAATAATAATAATAGTAGGAATAATGTGATGATATATAATTATTTCACTACTAATTGTTATTTTATTGTATAAGTTAAATAGAAGAAACAAATTTCTCCCAAAAAAATCATAATTGTTACATTGATCAAAATTAATTGAAAGCAAATAAGTAACAATTATTAACCTAACCTATTCATTATTGTTCATTATAAAGAAAAAAATATTTTATTGAGATTTATAATTTATAATATAGGTGAGGATTAGTTTTGTGGTTAAGATATCCTGAATCAAATACCTATAAAAATGATATATTTTACTTTTCAATTCCCTTAATTTTCTAATGTTCAGTTTGATTTGATAATTTAAAATATTATCATTTAGATTTTTATCATGATTTGTTTTATATTCTTTTTATAAAGTGTTATCTGTTTAAATCTAAAAGAACAAAATCCACATTGTATTCTCAGGGTGATTTTATATATATAATTTTTTTTTTAATTTCTAAATGTAACCCAAAGCTCCAACAACCACTGATACAGGTGGCAACGGTGGTTGATTCAGAGGTGCATCAAGTTTCATAGACCTCATCAGCAGAGTATCTATTCCAATTAGGCTAATGGTAATTAACACCAATAATCATCCACATAAATATTTACATTATCACCCCTATGTTGTTATGTTTTTCCAAGTTGCAAGCCTTGGTGTGTAATCACCCTTCCTTTCTTTGGTTTTCTTCAATTTTTATTTTTCTCTCTCTTTTTTTCATCAATTGCTTAATCCTTTTATATCAATTCATTCTCTTATTCCCTATCAGATTAAACAATTCGGTGAAGAAGTAAACCAAAGAGAAAGAAGAAGAAAAAAAAAATTAGCCTTGCTTTAAAATTCACGGTGGTAGCATCGTTCATCTTGTTGATACAACAAAACTGGGTCTTCGATCAAGTCGAAGACCGATTAAGAACTGCGACTAGGTAGATAACCATTGAAATTATTGTTGTTTTGAGTCTCCAACTTCCCCTGATCTTTTTTTCACTGATCCTGTTCTTTTTTGCTGTCATTGTGTGTTTGTGTTTGTTTCTTCATTATTGTATTTTTTTTCCCTATTTTTTTAATGCAATATTATCTGTTTGGAATTTGTGGTGTTTGATTTGTTCAGTCTGAGGTTAAGGTTGTTGGGTTTTAAATTGATTTAATTTTTTTTCGTTTTAATGGTTTGATGTTGTGAAAATACATCATCGGCGCAACCACAGCAACACTGTCACTTTTTTATTCTTCTTTTTTGGGAATAAGTTTCTGATGGCCAATTAACTGGGATGATAATGAAAAATAAGAATAACAACTTGGTGTGCTTATTGTATTTGAAGAAAACTTTGTATAAAGGGGAGAGTTGATTGTTTTGGATTGGAGTTAACTTACCTTTTTTTTTCAATTCAAAAGAAAAAAAAAACAAGAATGTCAGTCTTTTGCTCATAATTCAGAGTTGTTTAACTTATATTTGGTTAAAGATTTATGGTGATGAATGAAAACTGACAAAGTTTAGAACTGACAGGGGTCTGTTTCCATTGGGTGTAGAAGCAATTAATGGAAAGTAGAGGCCAAAAGCGTCCTGACATGGTGGATGAACTGCCTGCTGATAAGCGCCCGTGCAGTTCATTGGATTTCAGACCAAGTTCTTCAAATTCATCAGTTCAAACACATATGAATTCAATAGTGGAGACACATGATCACGACATGGATACTTCATCGTCTGCTTCAGCTTCAAGTCAATCAGAGGGAGATCCGGAGAAGGATTCCACTTATGGTTCTTGTGATTCAGATGACATGGAGCAGCAGCATAATAGCACCCTTTATGAGTATCATAGACGGAGACTATCCAGTGATCATGGAAAATTTAAGAATATCATATGTAGCTTGAGTGAACAGATTGAACCCTCTTGTCAATTAGCTGTACTCACTGAACTTTGTGAAGTTTTGTCATTTTGTACAGAGGGTTCATTATCCAGCATGACTTCTGACTTGTTATCACCATTACTTGTAAAGCTTGCAAAGGATGAGAAGAACCCAGATATCATGTTGTTTTCTATAAGGGCTATAACTTATATATGTGATTTGTATCCTAGATCAGCTGGTTTTCTGGTTCAACATGATGCTGTTCCTACCTTATGTCAACGATTATTTGCTATTGAGTATCAAGATGTAGCAGAACAGGTAATTCTTTGTTTTTTGTTTGTCCATGTTATATTCTTTGTACAATAAAAGGGATATAAATTATTGATGTTGAAACCATGAAGTGTCTCCAAGCATTGGAAAAGATATCGCGAGAGCAACCCCTTGCTTGCTTAGAGGCTGGGGCAATTATGGCTGTTCTCAATTATATTGACTTCTTCTCAACAAGCATCCAGGTAAGGTTCTAACACAGTACAGTGTCATCTTCATGAGTAATGACCATTTTTTCTTGTTATCCTTAAAAACTGTATTTTATTAAAAGAGTGATTTTTTATTGGTTTATGATCCCATTTACCAGAGAGTAGCTCTTTCTACTGTGGTGAACATATGTAAGAAGCTTCCTTCTGAAAGCCCTTCACTTTTTATGGAGGCTGTTCCTATATTATGCAAGCTTCTTCAGTATGAGGATCGGCAGGTACTAAAGAATAGATTTAAAATGATTGGAAACCAACCAGATTGTATCTTTCATGCTGTTGTGGGTTCATCTACCCTTTAGTAATATCTACTGACCTGCAACTGATCTTCTGCAGCTTGTCGAAAATGTTGCTACCTGCTTAATCAAAATTGTAGAGCGAGTTGTGCAGTCATCAGAAATGTTGGATGAGCTTTGTAAGCACGGCTTGATTCAACAAGTCACACATCTTTTAAGTTCAAATGGTCAGACTGCCCTATCTCAATTAATTTACAATGTAAGCAATCTTTTTTCTGTCATATTCATATAACACTTTTCCTTTTTTCTAATGAGTTGTGAAGTTGATATAAATCTATTATTTCGTTTGTCAGGGATTGATAGGATTACTTGTCAAACTTTCATCTGGATCACTCGTAGCCTTCAGGACTTTATATGAACTTAATATAAGCAGCATATTGAGGGAAATATTATCTACATTTGACCTCTCTCATGGAGTATCAACGTCACAGCTCGTTGGCGGACACTGTAATCGGGTATTTAGCCTAGGACCCTGTTGTCTTTAACTGGTTTCCTATTTTCAAATTGGAAATATAAGTATCTTTATTTGTTTGTGAGGAATTTTTTTTATTGGTATTCTTTTATAATAACTGACTATTTTTATGTGAATGTGAAACAACTTTTTTAGAAGTTATTTTTTTGACAGTTTTAAAGTAAAACACAAACAATTATTTTTCTTCAAAAATATAAATAATTTGTATATTATTATAAATACCTAAAGTCTATCTTTGATAGTAGACCCCAATCTTTAAAAAGAAAATGATTTTCTTACAAAAATTGAAGAAATCATATATGAACAATACTATGCCCATGCATAAAAAACATTCATTGTTAAATTTACTGTTCTTGATATGTTGGTTGAAATCTGTTATCTGTATAATTTCATTCATAAATGCACACCTCTTCTAATGAAAACAAGGGTGCTTGATTGAGAAATATCTTATAAATAAGCTGTGTGAAACATATGTCATATTTTTTGCTGATTTATTTAGGTGTATGAAGCACTCAAACTGCTAAATGAACTTCTCCCTGATCGGACTAAAGATCAGAATGATCAACTGGTGCTAGACAAAGATTCTTTTCTAGATAAGCACCCAGATCTCCTGCAAAGGCTTGGAATTGATGTGTTTCCCATGTTAATCCAGGTTGGCTGATTTTATTGTAATTAACTAAATGATATTCCTTTTCTATTACATTATAATACCTACCTCATCCTTGTACAGGTGTTCAATTCTGGTGCGAGTTTATTTGTTTGCCATGGATGTCTCTCTGTTATGTACAAGATAGTTAGTTCAAGCAAATCTGATATGCTTGTTGAATTGCTAAAAAATGCCAATATTTCAAGGTGAAGCAGATCTTCTTATACTCAGCAAATAACGTTGATTTTTTAAATATATTAATGTTCATTTTATCTGGTTAACATGACAGTTTTTTGGCTGGAGTTTTCACTCGAAAGGATCACCACATGCTATTGTTAGCATTACAAATAGCTGAGATAATCCTTCACAATTTTTCAGATAATTTCTTAAAGTTGTTTATAAAGGAAGGAGTCTTTTTTGCCATTGATGCACTACTAATGCCAGAAAGATCTTCAAAATTGATGTACCCAGTGTTTAGTGGCTTTCAGCTGTCATTGGACTCTAGTCAAAAGTTTTCCTCAAGAGAGACCCTCAAGTGCTTATGTTATGCATTTTCAACTGGCCAATCTCCTACATCATCAGAAGCCAGAAATTGCAAACTTGATAAAGACTCTGTTTATAATCTAGCGGAGCATATAAAGACAAAATATTTAGCTCCAGAATTATTTGATTCTGAGAAAGGATTGACTGATATTTTACAGAATCTTAGAGCACTCTCTAATGATTTGTTGAGCATGTCTACAGACAATGGTGCTCTTGCCGTGCATGAAGAGAAAATCAATAATATATTGTATGAAATTATGGACAAGCTTACTGGCAAGGAACAAGTTTCTACTTTTGAATTTATTGAAAGTGGAGTTGTGAAATCACTTGGTAGTTATTTATCTCTGGGTCAGTACATGAGGGAAAACAAAGGAGTACAGGGTGTTTGTAAGTATAATGCTGTCATAGAAAAACGATTTGAGACTTTTGCCAGTGTATGTGCTTCTCAGCATCTCTCTAGTGAAACACCCATTTCTATATTAATCAGGAACTTGCAGACTGCACTAACTTCATTGGAAGCTTTCCCTATTATTCTGAGCAGTGGACCAAAACTGAGAAATTCATTTGCAACTGTTCCTAATAGGTGTTCCATTCCTTACCCTTGTCTGAAAATACGTTTTGTCAGGGGGGAGGGAGAGACTTTCCTAAACGACTACACTGAGGATTTTCATACTGTTGATCCTTTTTCTTGTATGCGTTCTATTGAAGCATATCTATGGCCAAAGGTCAGTTCAAAAAGCACAGAGCATTCTAAATCATCATCCATCCAAGCAGTGTTGCAACTCGAAAGTCCTCCAATTCAATCATCACATGCAATTTCAGTTCCAGTTGACATGATGATGACAGATTTCCCTGATACACAGGTGATATTTGTAACTATGGTTATTGAGTTACAGAAGTATCTGCCTTTTTTGTTTGTTTTTTAGTTGTTAACTTATCTTATTTTTTCTCCAACTGTCATTTTGTAGAAGGATGAACAAAAGTTGTGGCAGCCCAGAACTGATCAAGTAGTCATTATGAATGCTGGGGAATCCTCCTCCTCTATAAATCAGGTTATAAAGATCATGTGGAACAGTTTTGCTTGTTATTTTTTTATGTGTGTCAAATTAAATTTTAACTGCACATACTTGTTCTTGACATTTAAGTTTGACTCTTTTTTAAAAAAACTGTCATTTAATAGTTTTAAACATTTTGTGCAATCAAGGTTATATATTTTCGGATTACTCACATATAATTCTCTATTGGTTTATTGTGATTTTATGCTTTTTTTTTTTATATTTATGTATGTCATTTGCACAAGAACTTTCACTAATTTCATTAAATTTTCTGTTACCTTACTAGCGAATAGTGTGTTTAAATTCCTGAATGTATTTGACTTTTTTGTAATTGTTGTCAGGGTTATGCAGTTCAAGAATTGCAAATGAATGCAGAACCAAACCCGAAACTAGAAAAACAGGATCCTTCATTTTGTAGCAATGAAGCTTCTCAAAAGCTTGTCTTTTACATTGAAGAACAATGTCTGGATCAAAAATTGACTCTATATCAGGCAATTCTTCGCCATGTAATAAAACAAAATGATTCTTTTTCTGGTGCAAAACTGTGGACTCATGTGCATACAATAACCTATAGAAGGGCTGTAGAATCTGAGGACGTAATACCTCCGCAATATCATTTTTCACCTCAGGATATACCCGATGATAAAGTTTTAGCTTATTATCAGCATATTCCATTTTTCACAGATATATTCTCTTGTGAACTTGTTTCTGATCTGGAGAAGTTAAGTCCAACTTATGATATCTTGTTTCTTCTTAAAAGCTTGGAAAGCATGAATAGAATTATATCTCACCTTATGTCTCGTGAAAGGATTTGTGCTTTTGCCAAAGGGAAAGTTGACGACTTGGATAGTCTAAAAATAACAGTTTCTTCTGTCCCACAAAATGAGTTTGTAAGCAGTAAATTGACAGAGAAGTTGGAGCAACAGATGAGGGACTCTTTGGCCGTCTCCGTTGGTGGTATGCCACTGTGGTGTAATCAATTAATGGAGTCATGTCCTTTCTTATTTAGTTTTGAGGCAAGATGCAAGTACTTTAAATTGAAAGCATTTGGTCAGCCACAAGTTCCACCTCACTTGTCTCACAATGGCTCAGAGGCAGGGAGTGATAGGCGGCTGGGTTCTGGTGGATTGCCTAAAAAGAAATTTTTAGTTCATCGCGACCGGATTTTGGAATCTGCTGCACGAATGATGGAGCTCCATGCCAGTCACAAAGTTGTTCTTGAAGTGGAATATGATGAAGAAGTGGGAACTGGTCTTGGTCCAACTTTAGAATTTTATACCTTGGTGTGCCATGAGTTCCAGAAATCTGGTTTGGACATGTGGAGAGAAGATGTTTCTTCGTTCATCCTTAAGTCAAATTTGCAGGCTGAGGAAATGAGAATCCATTCCTTTTATGGACTCTTTCCTCGTCCATGGTCAACAATGCAAGATACATCTGGTGACAAACAATTATCTGAAGTAACAAAGAGATTTTTCCTTCTAGGTCAAGTTGTTGCTAAAGCACTTCAAGACGGAAGGATCTTAGATCTCCACTTCTCTAAAGCTTTCTATAAACTTATTCTTAGAAAGGTAATAAATTTTCAGTGCAATCAATGAATATCGCATGAGCTTGCAACCAAGTATGGAAGATTTATAATGGTGGTCGTTATAACTGGATGAATTACTCTTTTTGTTTGTACCATGTCTCTTTAGGAACTTTCTCTCTACGACATACTATCCTTTGATCCTGGGCTTGGTAGGGTGCTGCAAGAGTTTCAAGCACTAATTATCAGGAAAGGAGTTATGGAATCTGTCAATGGAGGGAATTCTGAGTTGCAGCAATGTGGACTAACTTTTCGAGATACGAGAATTGAAGATCTTTGTCTTGATTTTACTCTTCCTGGATATCCTGATATTGTTCTTGCTTCAGGGACTGATAATTCCATGGTAGGTGTCATTGCTGGATAATTTGTCGTTCTATCTGCACTTTAGTGCCTTCAATAGTTGAATATCAACTTCACATATTTATACTTTATGTAGGTAAATATGGGAAATCTAGAGGATTATGTTTCACTTATCGTTGAAGCAACTGTGAGGTCTGGAATTTCAAAACAAGTGGAAGCTTTTAAATCTGGCTTTAACCAGGTCTCTCACTATGTCTTGATGATTTGATTTACTTAGTTATTATGGTTTATCATATACACTTTCTCTTCTCTTTTGTGTCAAATTCTCTAAATCAATTTAATTGATCGGGTGTCTAAGTTTCTATATATTTTAAATTAGTTTAAATATGATTGTCAGAGGTTTAACTATTGTTGCCAATAGTCCATGAGGACATGGCTAACCTCTCATTTAGTCATCATGTCTGATTTTGGCATCAACATTTTTTTGCACTTCTTTTGCCCCTTATTTTCATTATCCTTATAAATACTAAAATGTCTAGCAAATTTGAACTGGATACCCAGGTACATCCAACATCTCAATTTTGTTTCATCATAAAACTTGGGAAAATGGGGTGAGGAAGGGGGCTTGGGTGGTGAAGGAGAGAAGTCTGATGCTCAAGATTCTTGAACCAAATATTTGGACTATTACAAGTCTTACATGTGATTCCTCAGTGTAATAATAATATATCATCAAAACTAGGTTGTCTTGACCCTCCGCATCGATTTTTATTTGTATTTTTATGGTAGCACCTTAAGATCAGTAACTGACTGTATAGTGAATATAAAGTTTTCCTTTTACAATACTGTTCATGAATTTCTGCTATATCTAGTTGTGATTCTTATATGTATTTTTCTTTCCAAAATTGTTTTCTACTTTTAGGTTTTCTCCATTGAACATCTTCAGATTTTCAATGAAGAAGAACTTGAACGAATGCTTTGTGGAGAGTATGACTCTTGGGCTGTAAGTACAATTTCATTATTATCACCATTTTGTATATATGTCCTTTTCTTTTCGAGAATAGAGGATAAACAGTTAAACATAATTGTTCCTTGTTAAAACAGATTAACGAGCTTGGAGATAACATTAAGTTTGATCATGGTTACACTGCTAGCAGTCCTCCCATTGTTAATGTAAGCATTCACGTAGATTTAGATACTCTTAATCTCACTCAAACATTTTTTTTTAACCTGAATCTCATGATTTTATGAATCATCTACTGCTGTGGATTCAGTTGTTGGAGATTGTCCGAGAGTTTGATCATGAACAGCGACGAGCATTTTTGCAGTTTGTGACTGGTGCACCTCGACTTCCTCCAGGAGGGTTGGCATCTCTTAATCCAAAGTTAACTATTGTCCGAAAGGTTTACAGTTTACATGCTTACATTTTCAGTTCAGTTTTTAATGCTTAACAATTACATATTTTGTGTTAATCTACTTATACTCGTGACTTAACAGCATTGTAACAACCAGGCAGACACAGATCTACCTAGCGTGATGACTTGTGCTAATTATCTCAAGCTACCTCCGTACTCATCAAAAGTAACTTACCAATTTATTTATACCATTTCAAACTTTCTTAGCATAACACCTAAGGAGTTTTAGAAACTGTTTTTCTTACCTTTGAGCCTAAATATTGTTTGGCACTATATTTAATTTCAGGAGAGGATGAAAGAAAAGTTGTTGTATGCCATAACAGAGGGTCAAGGATCTTTCCACCTTTCGTAATTTCACTATCCTGCATGGTCCGTATTTGAGTTATGAAAATGTAATTATTAGGGTAGTAGTGTAGATAAGGGTGCTGGGAGTGGTCTCAAGGAGTTTATTGCAGTGGTAGATGAAGGTACTGTTTTCACTGACTACATTTGTTGGGGGTGTGTACATAGCATGCTGATAGTTTAGTTGATTGACTAGTATCAGCTGTACAGAAACGGAGGAGGACACTTTCAAGGGTCACGCATGATATTTGATGTACAGTATTTGTACAGGAACCTTGATCATTAATATTTTAGTCTATTACATGCAGAATGATGTTAGTTCTATTGCATTACTATTTTTTTTTCCTTGTAGTTGCGCACAACTTTTCATTTTTAAACTTACATTCACAGTTTTACACTTTTTAATGAAAAAAACTCAAGTCTTTAATCTGAAGGCCAGAGGTTGTAAGCTCTACATTGGCTTTGTTTTAGGGCAGGGTGTTACTTTTGTAACAAAACTTGTGGATAGCCTATTTTGAGTGCTGAAGTTTCGTGAAATTATACAAATACTTGTCTTTTTCTGTCTCTACATTTACATGAATTACATGTTTTATATATTAAACTAACTCTTTTAATCATTTGATAAATATTGCAGTGTGGACCTTTTAAGATAAGTCTTTGGAAAGTTTTAAAAAACGGAAAATGTTTGTATAATCCGATGAAATTTGATGAGTGATTAATGTATTTATTCATACATTTTCTGCACATGCATAATTGGTTAATGAATTCTTTTATTGAGTTATGAGAGGGTCGTTTCTTCTTACACCTCCATACTAAAAATATTTTTTATTTTATTGATACTTTTTATTTTGCAATGTGTATTATGAAAAAATTTCGGATTATAGGTATTTTTGGATTACAAAATTTAGAAAACATTTTTAGATTCTGCAATCATCGTCATCCTACAAGGAAGATCTTGTAGTTGGTATGTGAAGATAAGTTGTTAGTATTTTTTTTTTTATAAAAAACAATAATTTGGAATTGTATAATTCAAAAGTATGTTTCACTAAAAATATTTTTTTGGATTATATAATATGGGAGGTGTAATTAGAAAAAAAATATTTTTGAAATATATTTTTAAAGACAAAATGATTTTTTCTTATCCTATGGGATGCCAAAAGAAGGTATGTAGTTGCAGAAAAAATAACCTCTATAAGAGGTCACTATAAATTAATAAGGGTAGGTAAAAAATCAAATCCAATTCATAATTATCCAAATCCATTTTATTTTTAATTCATTTAAATGGATTTATCTCAAAATCAAATTCATATTTTTGGATTTTAAGTTCAATCCATTTAATTGGATATGGATTAGATATAGATTGGATACATTTTTGGATTATCTAAAATGAATTTTGGGTTGGATTTTCACTTGGCCCCTACCTAGGTTGAGTCGAGTCAATCCGGGCCCAGGTCAAGCAAAGTCAGCCCGAGTCCATGTCGAGCCGAGTTGGTCCGGGCCAAAGTCGAGCAGAGTCGGTTAACGCAAAAGTCGAGCAGAGTCAGCCCAAGCCAAAGTCAAGCAAAGTTAGCCCAAGCCAAAGTCGAGTTGAGTGGGTCAGAGCCCAAGTTGAGTCAGCACCATGCCCATGTCACGTTAGGTCGACCTGGGCCCATGTCAAGCTGATTCAACCTAGGCACATGTCGATATAAGTCGACTCAGGTCCATGTTGAGTCAAAATGGCCCACCTCCCCATCGAGCCGAGTCAACACGGGCCGAAGTCCAACCAAAGTCAAGTCGAGTATGTCCAGGCCGAAGTCCAACCGAAATCGAGTTGAGTCGATCCGGGTCGAAGTCGAGCCAAAGTCGAGCCAAGTTGGCCCGACCGATGTCGAGCCGAGGCTGCTCAGGCTGATGTCGAGCCGAGGCAGCCCGGGCCGAGTCGGTCTGGGCTGAAATTGAGCTGAGTCTGTCCAAGACGATGTCGAGCCAAGTCGACCCGAGCCCATGTCCAACCGAGCCGGTCCGAGCTGATGACGAGCCATTGTTGAGCTGAGTCAGTCCGAGACGATGTTGAGTCGAGTCGGCCCAAGCCAAATTCGAGCTTAGTTTGTCTGGGCCATGTCAAGTCATCTTGGGCCCATGTCGAGCCGAGTCGGCCCAGGACCATGTCTAGCCTTTGACTAGCCGAGTCTGTTTGGGTCGAAGTCGAGTCGAGTAAGCCCGAGCCCATGTCGAGCCTAGTCTGTTCTTGCTGATGTTAAGCCGAGTCGGTCCTAGTCGATGTCAAGTGGAGTTGGTCTGGGCTGATGTCGAACCGAGTTGGCCCGATCCAATGTCGAGCCTAGTCGGCCTGAGTCCACGTAGAGCAGAATCGGTCCAGTCCATGTCGAGTGGAGTCGACCTGGGTCCAAGTCAACCTAGTTCAACCAGGTCTAAGTCTAGTTGATTCGACTCGAATCTAAGTATAGTCGAGTGGACCCGGGTATAGATCTAACCGAGTCAGGTTAGGTCCAGGTTAACACGTGATGGAGATCCCTAGTGAAATTGAAAGGGAAATAGTGGCTCATCATCCTCTTTTCTTAGCCATCCCTAGAACTCTTAAAGTAGAATCACTTGTTGATAGTCCTCATTGCTTGGAAAATTGGGTAGAAGAGTTTCAAGATCCTCCAAAAGGACTTCCACCTTTGAGAGGGATTGAGCATCAAATTGATTTGATATCGGGCTCTTCTTTACCAAACCGTCCAGCATATATGACCAATCCAAGTGAAACCAAGGAAATTCGCCAACAAGTTGAGGCTTTGATTGAGAAAGGGTGGGTTCAAGATAGCATGAGTCCTTGTGCTATGCCTATCATCTTAGTGCCAAAAAAGGATGG
>Ga0123341_1004802_pt1 | contig 11939 bp, 12 predicted proteins | sample Turbeapinknodule_FD_89959 | JGI IMG/M metagenome (GOLD analysis project Ga0123341, IMG submission 89959) | Root nodule microbial communities of legume samples collected from Mexico - Turtle bean Mexico pink nodule | ecosystem: Host-associated > Plants > Roots > Nodule | place: Mexico: Nepantla... | reverse complement strand
TTTGGCTTCCTTCCATTGAAGAGTTCATAAGGAGTCTTCTTCAGAATTGGCCTAATTAGCACTCTATTCATCACATAACAAGAAGTGCTAACTGCATCAGCCCAAAAATACTTAGGAAGAGAATATTCACTTAGCATTGTTCTTTGTATTTTGCAATCTTCTTGCAAGCTTCTCGAATGAAGAAAAGGCATCACTTTTTGATTCCAAGAAGAGAGTCCAAGTGAACCTAGAAAAATCATCCACAATAACAAGCGCATAGTAGTTTCCACCAAGGCTCGTGGTTCTTGAAGGTCCAAAAAGATCCATGTGAAGTAGCTCAAGAGGTTTTAAAGAAGAAACAACATTTTTTGTTTTAAAAGAATTTTTCACTTGTTTCCCCTTTTGGTAAGCTTCACAAATATGATTGTTCCTGTCGGTTGACCAGATCGTGCTTCGTGCATAGCTAAGACTTCGTGTATCAAGGACTCCTTCGTCTTTGTTCAAGATCACCACCCTTCGCCGTTGTTATGTGATAACTTAAGTCACGTGATCATCTCCCGACACGTGGCCCAATCGCACGGCCACCACTTAACGTCTTTTGCACTCCTCAAGTTTACGTTATGGCTTTCGAAATCGCACGCTTCAGTTACTGTTCTATCACTTGTAATCGCAACTGATTCTTCGTCTTCCTTCTCGAACCTTTTCTCTAGACACTCTCTTCGCACCTAAAATCTTCCTTCCTCCGATCATTTAAAGGTATGGTTTTTCTTCATCGATAGCCCTTCCTCTTGAACTTTTGTACTGATATAACTGCCTGGGCCTGTTTATATTTCTCGCATTTATCCTCCCCTTCTCGCTTTTCTTCGTTCCCCTATTTCTGAGCTTCTCGCGTGGGTAGGGCTTTTCTGGGGTTTCTTCCCCTTTTGCGCCATAACCCTTGTTTTCTGAACCTTTGCTATTTCTTCTTCTCAGCTTTCTTTGCTGTGCAATGGCGCGTACCAAAACCACCGCCAACCCTCCACCTCCCAGTGTCAACTACAAGTCTCAGTACCCTTGGGCTTCTGATGAGCTGCTTGTTGAGAATTCAACCTTAACCACCTTAGCTTATTGGAGGGCCCATGTAGGTGAACCAGGTGTTTACAAACATGACGCCTTCGCCAAAAGGCATGATGCCTACATATCTGTGCGTCCTTGCACACCCGGGGAGCCCGTTTGTGTGGACGACTCGTCGAACAACGGGGAGGCCTTCTTCTTCTTCTATCAGACCGTGTTCAAACGCATAGGCCTGCATTTGCCTTTCTCTGGATTCGAGAGAGAACTCGTAACCGAAATCAACGTCGCCCCTGCCCAGCTACACCCCAATAGCTGGGCCTTTGTCAAGGCGTTTGGAATTCTTTGTGGGTACTTTGGCCAACCCCCCTCCATAGACATATTCCTTCATTTCTTCAAGGTCAAGAAACAAGGGAAAAGCCTCTGGGTCAGCTTCAGCGGCATCGCCGGGAGGATCCTTCTATCTCTGTTCCAACAATCCTACAAGGGATGGAGGGGCAAGTTCTTCAGGGGGTGTTGCACTGATCACGACCGCACAGCGCTGGATGGGTTCCCTTTATACTGGGTACAGAAACTAAAGTTGACCAAACCCAAAACCTTAGACGAACTACCCTCAACAGATTGAGAGGTTTGCTTGATTTTGGCCAGCGTGGGGGTCTTAGACACTGCTGAGTTGATAGCTCGTGAATATAACTCTGAAGCCCTCACCCAATACCTTAGTATGGGAACTACTCCCCACTTATTTTCTCTAATTTCTGCCTTTGCTAGTTTTTACTCTTGTTCGTATATGTACTGCTTGTTTACTTTAGGTCTCCACAGTATATCTGATTATGCTTCATGCTTTGATTTAGCCTGTGCCTAACCTCTGCTTCATTTGCTTCCTTGGTGCAAATTCAAAAATGGGCATGAACAAGACGATGAGGCTTGCCAAGGCATTGACAGCCCGAGGCAAAACCACATCCAAGGGAGCTGAAGCCTCCACACACCCAGCCCCTGAGCCTATTCCTCCAACCTCTCCAACATCCCACTCTCAAATCCTCCCAACCACAGCACCTAACCAAAGCCTTCCTTCACCACATGCCACTCCCAACCCTAGCTCTCCACCTCCCATCGCAGTCGTGCCCTTCACCGTGGTCGAGACTGCAACCACACCAGCCCCCCTAGACAAAGGCAAAGGGGTGGTGGTGATTCCCTCTGAGGATGATGAAGACACCGAGGATGGGCAAGTCTTCAAGAGGAGGAGGACCAACAAGGTCGTCACCCCATTCTTCCTCCAACCATGGTGCTGAATCCCTGAGGGAGCACCCTCCAAGTGCCACATCATCGCCCCATCAACTAGCTTTGGGGGGTGGGGTTGAGTCCGCGCCCACACCTGATCCTACACCGGCCCCAGAACTTCCCCAACCAGTCCAAGGCTTCATAAAAGGCTTTCTGCACCAGGCGACGCCGGGAGGCTCAATTGATACAACCACAGAAGAAGGTGTCGCCTACTACATTGGGGAATACCTTTCCAATGCTCGCTCTTGGCGGGAGCAAGTTCAGGCCCAAGAGCGTCGCTGGTTTCACCAAGAGGTCTCCTACAAAGAAGCTCTGAAGGAAGCTCAGCAAGCAAAGGATGCCGCCAACAAAAGACTCCACGAGGCTGGTCAAACCTACGCTGAGCTTCTTAGTCAAACTGTGTCTCTTCGTGTGAAGATCGCTGAGCTTCAAGATGCTACCGAATCCTCCAAGATCCAACAGAAGAAACTTGAGGACCACTGTGTCGCTCGAGAGGTAAAACAGGGCGAGGTGGAGGCAACGCTTAATGCCAAGACTGAAGCCTTTGACCTGCTGCAAGCTAACTTTTCCAAACTGCAAGCAGAGAAGGACGAAGCTTTGGAAGCCAAAGATAAATAAATGGCCTCCCAAGCCGGGCGTTTTGAAAAGGGGGAGAAGGAGCTGGTCGACGACGCCGCGGGCGCTTTTGCTAAGGGGTTCGCAGAGGCCCTAGCCCAGGCGGCATGTGCAAATCCAGGGATCGACACCTCCAGCTGCAGCCCGCTCAACCATATCGTCGAAGGAAAGATCATACCCTTAGATATTCCTGAGGATTAGCCTCCTTTCTAACTTTGTACTTTTATAACCACTTGTTCCTCTGTAATGCCACGCTGCATATAATCAACCATTTTATCTTTGTATTCTTACTTGTGCTTCTCTTCTTTTACTACTTGGTAATCGTGTCTGTGCTTTATCTTCGTATCAATCATTGTCTTTACTTGCTTTCTCTTGCTCTGTGAATTCCTTCTGCTTCTTTAACTCGTAATAAACCTTTAGCTTGATCTTTGCTTACTCTTCGTGGCCCTGAGGCACCTACCACCGAAGGTGTTAATGGCCTTGTCATTGCTTAAAGATGAAGGAGGACACATCTCTTCTATGGCCTTGACATCGCTCAAAGGCGATGGAGGACTTTAACTCTTCTGGCCTCGTCATCGCCCAAAGGCGAAGGAGGACTTATCTTGGTCAAAGCCTACTTGCTCGTACTGGGTGCCCACACTCAAGGAGAGACCTGCTGAACGCAAGGTCGTTTCGTCCTCAGCATGTCTAGACACTTGGGACAAAGTTGCGCTTTGGTGCCCATGCCCGAGGAGAGGCTTGCTGGAAGCAGCACCGTATCGCCCACGAGGTTCTAAACACCTAAGGCAACTAGCCCTTATCTCTGTGCACTTGGTGTCCACGCCCGAGGAGAGGCCTGCCCGGAGGCAGCGCCGTTTCGTCCTCGGTGTGTCTAAAAACACCAAGGCTATCAGTGCGCTTGGTGCCTACGCCCGGGGAGAGGCATGCTGAAAGCGGTGTCGTATCGTCCCCGATGTATCTAAACACCAAGACGACCAGAGATTTGGTGATTACGCTTAAGGAGAAGGTTTCCCAAAGGATGGTGCTTCTCCTACCTGGCGTGTATCTGCACCAAACCACCTGGCTCTACACTGCTTCGAACTTCCTCACTGCCTGATGCCCACACTCGAAGGAGGCGCCCCCCACCACTTCCTTGCGAGGTGTCTAGACATCAGACACCGGGGCCAACCGTTCTTACCTAGGGAGGGGGCGTCCCGGAGGAATCTGTTAACCCCTGCCTCAGGGACAAGACGCCCGGATTTTAACTATGTTGTACTTACCTCTTGCGTTCGTCGTCCACGCCCGTGGAGTGCGCTCTCGCCGCTCCCTTTGGGGTGTCTAAACGTCCGAGGCATTTCGCGCTTTTGGTGCCCATGCCCAGAGGAGATATCTGCGTCCCTCCTACTGAGGTGTCTAAACACCATGATGGCGGGTTCGTTTCTTAATGAACCACGCCCTTTCTTTTTAGTGTTTCCTTACATTGCAAGAAAAGAAAACTCAAGACTATGTATACTTAAACTGATTTTTTTACTTGGGTGACCTCATTAAAAAAACCCCGAAAGGGAAAAAGAGTGTCCCCTTTTAACTGTGTACTACATAAAGTCTTTAACTAAAGTAAAACTTCAAATTAGCTGCGTTCTAGGTGCGTGAAATGGGGCCTCCCTCCAGAGTCTCGAGACTGTCCGACTCGTTCCCCTTAGCTTCGGTTACTCTAAAGGGCCCGGTCCACTTGGGAGACAGCTTGTTCTCCAACTCATACGGATGAGCCTTGCGCATGACGAGATCCGCCACCTGGAACTGGCGAGGCCTCACCTTGGAGTTGTACTGGTGCTCCACCTTTCTCTTCACTGCCTCAGCCTTTATTCTCGCCTTCTCCCTGGCCTCGTCCAACAGGTCCAAATTCACCCTCCTCTCCTCGTTGGACACCTCTGCCACAAAGTTCTGGAAACGTGGTGAGCTCTCGTGAATCTCCACCGGGATCATCGCATCTGATCCGTACACGAGGCTGAAAGGCGTCTCCATGGTGGAGGTCAAGGGCGTGGTGTGATAAGCCCACACTATCCTTGGTACTTCCTCCGTCCAAACTCCTTTGGCTTTCTCAAGCCTCCTCTTCAACCCTCTCAACAAGATTCTATTTGCGGACTCCACCTATCCGTTCGTCTGGGGGTGCTCGACTGATGCGAACACTTGTTTGATGCCTACCTTTGCACAAAACTTCCCCAGTTGTTGGCTTGCAAACTGAGTACCGTTATCCGAGACCAGACGCCTCAGCACACCGAAACGACACACAATGTTTTTCCAAACGAAGTGTTGTACCTTATGTGCAGTGATCTGTGCCACCGGTTCTGCTTCTATCTACTTTGTGAAGTACTCAATGGCTACTATTAAGTACTTCATCTGCCTTATCGCCAATGGAAAAGGCCCCAGAATGTCAATTCCCCAAGTGTGGAAAGACAATGGGTTGTAAATTCACCTCAGTTCTTCTGGCGGCGCCTTGTGCCAATCGGTGTGTTGTTGGCACTGCTTGCACCGCTGGGCGTACCCTACGCAATCTTGCCTTACAGTTGGCCAATAGAAGCCTGCCCGTACCACCTTGGATGCTGACGATCTCCCCCCCACGTGGCTTCCATAAATCCCTTCATGGAGTTCAACCATTATCCTAGTGCATTCATCTCCACTTACACACGTCAAGATTAGGTGTGTAAACCCATGCCTGAATAACGTCCCGTCCACCAGGGTATACCTTGCGGCATTTATTTTCACCTTCCTGCCCTCTTCTGGCTCCGCTGGGAAGATCCCATCTACAAGGTAGCGTCTGTAGGGGGTCATCCAGGTGTCTCCTTCTTCCAGGGCGCACACTTGCATGAGGTCCCCTCCTGTGGGCGAGGCCGAGTAGACACTTACGCTAGGGGCCCTTGCCGTCTCCTGAGTCAAAGACCGATGACTCTCCGGCTTTCCCTTGGATGCACTGATATGGAGGACATTCACTCTGTTATCTGCCACAAACTTTCGCGGCGCCTTGAGGGTCTCTTGGATGACCGTCCTCTGCCTTCCCCCCTTGCTTGAGCTGGCCAGCTTGGCGAGCAGGTCAGCACGGGCATTTTGTTCTCTTGGGACGTGTACCAACTCATATGCCGCGAATGCTCCCTTTAGCAACTAGACGTACCTTAAATACGCAGTCATCTGCGGGTCTTTTGCTTGATACTCCCCGGTCACATGCCCCGTGACCAGCAGCGAGTCGCTCTTCGCCAAGAGGCTTCGCGCGCCCATCTCCTTGGCTAAAAGCATCCCTGAGGACCTCGTACTCTGCCTGGTTCTTGCTTTCCTTGAAGGCGAACCGCAGGGCTTGCTCAATTAATACCTTGTTGGGCCCCTCCAAGACTATCCCAGCGCCGCTTCCTTGTTGATTCGAGGATCCGTCCACTGACAACAGCCACTGAGAATCGAGTTCCACTTCCTGGGGGGCACCTCCTGGTGATAGCTCTGCGACGAAGTCTGCATAGATCTGTCCCTTAATGGATCCCCTGGGCTCGTATACTATATCAAACTCTGATAGCTCCATCGCCTAGTGAACCATCCTCCCAGCAACATCTGGCTTCTACAACACCTTCTGGATGGGGAGATCCGTCATCACCGCCACCGTAAAACTGTGGAAATAGTGGTGGAGCCTCCTGGCAGAGAATACCACTGCTAAGGCCACTTTCTCCAAAGATTGATACCTCGTCTCCGGGCCCTGCAAGGCCTTGCTTACGAAGTATATAGGCTTCTGCACCTGATCCTGCTCTTGAACTAGCACAGATCTGATGGCCCACTCCGTCACTGCGAAATACAAGCGGAGGGGCACGCCCGTCTGCGACTTGCATAACACAGGAGGCGTCGCCAGGTATTCCTTCAGCTTGAGGAAAGCTGCCTCACACTCCCCCATCCACACGAAGCGACTGTTCCTCTTCAGGCACTGGAAATATGGGTGGCCCTTATCTCCACCAGCAAATACGAACCTTGACAGGGCCGTCATGCGCCCCGTCAACTGCTGCACTTCCTTTACCGAGGTTGGGCTCCTCATGGCGATGATTGCTGCACACTTATCGGGGTTTGCCTCTATTCCCCGTTCAGTGAGCATGAATCCCAGGAACTTTCCTGCCTCGACCCTAAAGACGCATTTCTCCGGGTTCAGCTTGAGGCGGTACCTGGCTATGGTGGGAAACAACTCTTCCAAATCAGCCGTGTGCCACTCCCTCTCATGCGAGGTCACCACCATGTCATCAACATAGGCTTGCACATTCCTACCCACCATAGTTGCAAGGACCTTATCCATCAGCCTTTGGTAGGTGGCACCCGCGTTCTTCAGCCCAAACGGCATCACCTTATAGCAGTAACAACATGTCTCGGTCATGAATGCCGTTTTGCTCTCATCACGGGGATGCATCTTGATCTGATTATACCCTGAAAAAGCATCCAAGAAACTCAACATTTTCCACCCCGAGGCACTATCTACCAATGCGTCGATGCTGGGCAAAGGATATGAGTCTTTAGGGCACGCCTTATTCAAGTCCGTGAAGTCCACACACATCCTCCACTTCCCATTCGCCTTCTTCACTAGGACCACGTTGGCCAACCACTCAGGGTACTTGATCTCCCTGATGTATCTGGCGTTCAGCAACTTCCTCGTTTCCTCTTGCACGACGAGGCGCCTCTCTTCATTAAACTTTCTTCTTCTCTGCCGTATCGGACGAACCTTGGGGTCCATGGTCAGATGATGGCACATGAAATCCGGGTCAATGCCGGGCATGTCCGAGACGAACCGTGCAAAGGCATTCAGGTGGCGCGAGATGACGGCCGCCACCTGGTCCTGCTCTTCTTGGCTTAGGCATCTCCCCAAGAGAAAGGTTCTGCCACCTATCTGTCTCTCGACGACGTTCTCAACTGGCTTCGGTCATCTCTCCCGGGCGTCCTCCACACGGGCCATGCCACAACCGACGTCTCCTCTCGCAACGCCGCCTACCGGCGCCTCCTTCCCAAGCTTCGCTCCAGCGGACGTGCCTTCCATGGGTTTCGCCCCGACAGGCGTTTCCCCCATACATACGTATTCCTCGGGCGATGCCTCTGAGGGTTCTACATCCATGGGCGTCTCCTCTTGGCCCGGGCGTTTCGTCACTGCAAAGACGCCCCTCTTTGTTTTAAAACTATTCTCATAGCACTTCCGGGCCTCCTCCTGATCTGACTTGATCACGATTACCCAGCCACTAAGATCTGGCAACTTCATCTTCATGTGGCGCGTAGAGGCCACTACCCTTAGCCTATTCAGCGCAGGCCTTCCCAACAAGATGTTGTAGGCTGAATTGGCGTTTACCACCAAGTATCGGATGCTCTCAGTACGAGATGCGGTGCCATCTGTGAACGTCGTTCTCTGCTCCAAGTACCCTCACACCTCGACCTGATCCCCAGCGAAACCATATAGGCACCCTGCATACGGCCTCAACAGATCGGGGGATAACTGCAGCTTATTGAATGTGGATAGGAACATCACATCCGCGGAGCTCCCTTGGTCCACAAGCACTCGGTGCACCTTCCTACCCGCAGTCACAACTGAAATCACCACGGGGTCGTTGTCGTGGGGGACGACGTCGTGAAGGTCAACCCTCTTAAAGGTGAGGTCTACATCCACCGGGTCATCCACCGCCACTTTCCCATCCACTGACATCACAGAGCGTGCATACCTCTTACGCTGTGACGCTGTGCACCCCCCACCTGAGAATCCATCAGAGATGGTGTGGATCTCTCCGTGATGGGCATCTCATGGGCATCTCATGGGCCTGATCCTCTTCATGTACTACCAGTGTCGCGGCCGTAGAGGACCTGGCCAGATAATCCTTCAAAAACCCACTTTTCACCAGCTCATCCAACTGATGGCCCAGTGTCAAGCAGTTGTTGATGTGATGACCGAAGGCCTGGTGGAACTCACACCATGCATCCTTGTGAGGTCCCAGCACTTTATCAGTCTTCACCAAGGCCCTCAGCCTATCTGCAATGTTAGGCACGACGATTAAGTCCTTCAACTCTACCATAAAATTATGCCTCACCGACTTATTTCCCTTTGCACGCCCCCTCGCCTGGGGCTTCCTTACCTCGTAAGGGCGCCTCCTGTCCTGACCCCTCTTTCCCGTCGTGGCCTCGTTCACCCTGGCGGGCTGGGCACGCGACTGCGCTCTTGGGTGTGCTGGTGGAACACTCGTACGCTTCTCGCACACCTCGCCCTCAGTTGCGATGTGCTCCACCGCGCGACGCCTAATCTCTGCAAAGGTTCGGGGGCAGCTTCTGATGATTGATTCGCAGAAAGGCCCAGGGCACATCCCTTTCCTGAACGCATAGACAATCATCGATTCCTCTGTGGTGCCAACCTTCACCACTTGTGCCCCAAACCGGTTGATATACTCTTTCAGCGTCTCTCCTTGATACTGCTTCACATCAAAGAGATCGTACGACTCTGGTGGACGGGCCCTTTTAATCTTTGAAGATAGTCTCGTCTTTTAATCTTTCTACACTAGTGCGATCTATTTCTCGCTAGGATACAACAAGTTGGTTAGACTTATTTTCATCAGAAGCGGTGATCTTACCTGATTCGTCACTAGATGATGCAAGCCAAGCCAACAAGAAGATGACCAAGGATGCAAATGACCATTCACACTATGAGAAGTCATCTCAACATGCAAGTGAAGACCTCACCAGAGGGAGAAATGGACAAAGACCAGAGCGTTTAATGTTCTTCCTACTGGTCTTTTTAATAATTAGCATATGTTGTAATTAATTTGGGCTCACTTTGGAGGTCCAAATAGCAAATATATGCTAGAATAAGGTACCTTTAGCATAATAGGGGGTGTGGGTAGCATTTTAGCTTGTTCCTAACCCTTTTGGAAGGCATTTTGACCTAATTTCTAGAAGGACAAGCTTAGGTCATGCCTTAATCATGATTTACCACTGACATGACTTAATTACGATTAATTATGGATTTACGAGTTGTGTTTGAATTAAGAGAGTTATTCGACATTGTCGGCCATTAGGTCATGTCGGCCTAACATTTATATAAAAAAAAATAGAAAATATAATGCTTGACAACTATGTGATCTCCTGGCTTTTTTTAATGTGTTATGAGTGTAAGAATTGCTATAAAGGAGAAACTTTGTTTGAGTCTATCATTCTAAATTTGGAGCTTCAATTTCGTAATTGCCTGACCCTACTAGTACGTAATATTACATTGGATTATAATAGTAATATTGTAATAAATATCTGACCTACAACACAGTTAAGAATCTCTAATATCAAATTTAAAGTAGAATCTATAATATCAGTTGCTCTTTTGAAAATAAAGACCTTATTCTCATATCTTCCCATCTTGCTTGCAATGTTCGATTTTGAAATCTTTTGTGATCCTTTTTCTTATTTTCTTAATGAAGTAATATGAATATGACAGAATGGTTTTCATCAAACTTTTAGCAATCTAAAGGTTTTGTCCCTCGTACATGCTTTGTACGTTCTGGTCAATAGTCACAATTAAGGACAAATGATATCGTATAAGTTATTCAATAACCCTAAAACTTATTAAATAGAAAGCAGCATGATGTTGCAAATCCATGGCCGTAATATATAATTTGAGATAATCACCATAAAATGGTTGGTTTGTGTTGATCAATGTGTCAAAAATGTGTAGAAAAAGAATCTTATGGAGGTTAGTGGGTTTACTATCCAAGATGTCACAATCTGTGCCATGTGACTGATTGACAGATTTCTAGATTGTGACTTTGGGTTGGATTAATGGTATTGGATTTTCATTCTCAAAGAGAATCCAACATTATAATGGCAATGAAAACACTCAAGAACTAGATTCTCAAAATAAAATAAAAAACAAAAGTGTCATTGTTTGAGATACCCACCTTCTACCACTTTCAGTTTTTCGTTTTCCTATTCATTCCTTGAATTGATAAACTGCAAAACCCTTTCACCCACATCATAAAACTACCAAAATTTCTTTTGTGAGGAATATTCCAACAAATTAAATATAGGAAATTATCGTTGGAGTATTGTAGGTAAAGAAATCATAACGTGAGGACTTCTTCAAGGTGAAACAGCACTTGCTTTACAGCAAAAATAGCAAAGAATAATTTTTCATAAATAGCTCACGAGGCCTTTGTGTTCCTTTGAAACAACTTTATGAATTTAGTTAATAATATTTTCCATTCTTGGATCATAGGTAAGATCTTTGCAATTTCTATAACACGATGCTCGACGGGTTAGGGTTGGATTTACATTCCTTTTTTCACTTTTTGGAATTAATATACATGAGAAAAGATCATCAAACAATCTAACCAAATTTAAATTGTAGAGTGACTCTGATGAAGCTCATCTAGTTATGGGTGATATGTCTTATAAGTTAGGAGTGTCTAATTTAAGTAGGACTTTGATGGATTTTCTTTGAAGAAAAGGAGATCCCAATTGGTAAAATAGTTTTTCAGGTGTATTTTAATCTAGGCATAGGTAGGACACTCCATCCATCCGTGGGTAACCTCACAATGAAGGTGTCTTTTAATCTCGGTGTAAGTAGAACAATGTGTTCGTAATTTACCAAGTTACCCATTAACTCGTCGGTAAAGCTCTAGATGCATATTTTATTTTTTATTTTTATATTATTGTATTTTTATAATTTTTAATAGTTATAATTATTGTTTATGTTATTATGATTATTATTAACAGATTCAAACAAAAGTTTCTTCAACAAGAATCTTTAATTACTAAAAAAATATTTATTCACTGATACAAAATAATAATACCTGTCAGCGCTTTTTTATCTCACTTCCCTCTTCACTTGTTCACTCCAACTCACTCTTCACTCTCGGTTTCGTTGCTATTCCCTACGCCACCTTCAGTACCACTCCATTGCGCTCCCACCCCGCGCCGCTACACCCACAACCCCCTACACCCGCAAACCTATGCCTTCCATGTCGTTGCTCCTCTCATGTCGTTGTTTCTCCCACACCAACACTCCC
>Ga0123341_1004801_pt1 | contig 11939 bp, 5 predicted proteins | sample Turbeapinknodule_FD_89959 | JGI IMG/M metagenome (GOLD analysis project Ga0123341, IMG submission 89959) | Root nodule microbial communities of legume samples collected from Mexico - Turtle bean Mexico pink nodule | ecosystem: Host-associated > Plants > Roots > Nodule | place: Mexico: Nepantla... | reverse complement strand
GAATTATATAATCTTCTAGATATTTTTTAAAAAAAATTTATTTTGTGTTATATAATCTGAAATATATTTTCAATTGAGGAATACTTTTTTTGGATTCAATAATCCGGAATTTTCTCAGATCACTCATTCTGAAATAAATAAATCAATCAATAAAATAAAGAGAAAATATAGGAAGAAACAACCTATAGTAAAATTTGTTTTATTATGTCTAGACCCCTAAAACCCGAAAGAACAAAAATATCTCTGCACCCAAACTCAAACATAAGATCTTAGTGTTATTTTTTTTTCCGGTTGTTGTGGGGTTTAAATAGATGCACACCTCTTTATTAATAAGCTACTTTTGAATTATTTTTAATAATTTAATGAAGGATTAATCTATCACCCGATGACTATGAAAAGACTTGATGAGGCCAAAAAGGAATAAGTTTGAGAATGACTTTTCTGTTTTTCATAAATTGTTGTAACATCCTCCTTGCTTAAGTGGTTTTAATTTGAGGAGTTGGTATGTTGTTCCTTTTCAATGACAACTAGATACCAAATTTCAATCTAGCTTGCCATCATCACAAAGTGTTGTGCTTAATTTTTAATTCAATAAATATATTTCTCTCTTTAAGATATACTTATATATTTTTTATTTTAAAATTCTCATTCCTTTCTTGTAAATGAATATGTATTGTATTTGAGTATTCTTTAATGTAGATGTTTTTTTTATCACTCGAGACGTGATTAATAATTGGATCTGATCTATTATAAATTTTAGGCCATTGGAAGATGAAATTAAAATTCAGATAAAGTTTCAAACTAATAATAGAGATATTTAAAATGCTAGAATAAACTATATGTGATACTTGAAATTATAGTTGCTAACAAGTGTCATGTACACAAATAAAATTTATAATAAATCATTTTTTATTAGTAAAAAAAAATTAAAATGGAACAGTGTTTCAACTTTTATACAAGTGCCAAAATCCTCACTGCCTAGTTTAAAATTCAGAAGCATTACAAAACAATAGAGAGTTGTATACAGCTAGGCTTCATTAGGCTCTTTTCATAGCATATTAAGAAGCAAATTCTACATAATTTCTAGCGTCAAGAACCCTTGCAATTCCTTACACAAGCAATCTGAAGTCCCTTCCCTACATCAAATGATTCTAAGATAGTCCAACAACAACTATGCTGCAGGTTCTTTTATCCTACAAAAGAAGCCATAATTGCTTCCCCTCCCTCTGCATAAACTACAACCCTAAACCCATAAAAATGTCTTTCCATGCTTGCAAAAAATAAGCAGTGTAATAGGCCTACTCTACAATCCCTTAGAACGCCTAGAACCAAAAGGTATCATAGAAAACTCTTGTGATCATGAATGCAATTACAACATATGTTTTTGCCATTGTTCTTCCAACAATTCCTAAAATATAATGAGCATTGTTATGGATTTTGCAAATCAACATATACATGACAACAAAATGACAACACTTGTTGTTTTGTTCAGCAATGTTGCCTCATCTCAGCTACAGGACAACAAGCCAATCCTTCATGTTCACTGGTTGCATTTATCTTCAAAGATCGTCTTCTACTCCTTTGACATGTAACTTGTACTCACATACCTTTGCATCCAAGATTAAGATCCTCAAAGCACAACTGACAAACCTAATGATGTTTTTGGTGCTTAACCAACTAGTGCGCATAGAGGAGAGAATACCACCAAGCAACGATTGGCACGATAAAACACCGCCTAACTAACGACTCCCCTAATCAAAAGCCACATATTCAACCCATCTAGCTAAGAGACAACAAACAATTCAAGGGATATAGAATCCAATTGCAAAAGGAGAAACAAAAATTGTTCATTTTTCTCTTCATCCATGATCATGCTTTTAACATTGCTAAACTAAAGATTTTTTCTGCATCCACCCTACCCCTTTTAAATATTACCTCATTCTTTTGGTTCTAAATACTCCATAAAACAACTACCCAAACCCCTTTACACACTCTATTTCTTTTTTGGTTAAATTGCATCAAGTAAAATTGTACTAATTACGTGGTGTTTCAAATCATTATGAAAAGCTACCTATATCCTCACCCACCCGGAAACCATCGACCAAACCTGGAACACTATCTTACACTCCATAAAGAGGTGATGAGTTGTTTCCTTAGCTTAATTGTAAAGAGGACACGTCAAGGAGGGGATGATGACACCTCTTCTATAGAGACTCACTCTCGTCCATACCTTACCTCTATGAATTCTCCAAGCTAAAGAGAGGGGCATTAGGAAGCACTTTGATATTCCTTAGGGTTTTCATCGCAAGACAAGGTGTTGAGGGGGTAATTGATTGTAAAACATCGTATGTCGACTTTACATAGCTAACCAAACAACCTTATCTTGTACTCATATAAGTTGTATTAGATTTTGAAAGGAGGGAAGACTAATTAAAAAAAATGAGAAAGTGATAAAGTATGATTGAATGAAAAGGGAATAAGAAATAGAATGGTATAGAAAAATGAAGATGTTGATATGAAGAAGGAGAATGATGAATTCAACAAACTTTTTCTATGATAGATTATAAATGATCTAATACTATATTAAGAAGTGAATTTTAAATCTAACTTAATCTTATAAAATTGACTTATAAAATAAAGTATGAACCCACTTATATATTATAAAATGTCTTTAATTTTAATCGATGTGAGATTTTCAACAACTGTATCTGGATTTGTGATGGTGTTGTATTGGTAGATGCTCCAATTTAAATAGTTAATGGTCATGAATAATAGTGGTCCTACGTAGTCTTAATTAAGGAGTGAGTAAGTTGGTGTGTACGTGTTTTTGGTCATTATCCCATTTCATCCCCACTCCCTAATACCTAATTACCAACCAAGTACCAATCTAACTCTAAAGTTTAATAGACTTAATAATATGTTGTGCCCTAACAACCCAGATTTAACTACAGTTTTTCCAACTGAAATCAAAGCACATCACATGCATTAATAAATCCCATGTATGCCATCGATTTACTCCATACTTTGTACCACAACACTTTCTTTTTAGACACCAACATTCCACCAATTACTTTTCAATGTTCGTGCCATCTTTCTCCTCATACGGGAATAATCAAGAAGCAAGGCATGTCAACATTAAATTTTGGTTATTTGGTGTCTCACTTTTTTCTGCTGCTAATTCCATTCAATTCAAACCAATGAATAGTGTCTAGGTTGTAATGAACTACTATAGTATACATAATTTAGTTGCTCCATTCCATAGGGGCTCATAACATTAATTCTGTATTCATGGTGTCGTTTTCTTGTTTGGTTGAGAACAATTAATAAAATTAAAGTGACCAAGACTAGTACTACTCCTACACTACATCATTCATTCATTCATTCTTCTCTTTCCCAATGCCAAAGACGTAATAACAAAAGTTTCAAAACTAAAAAAACAATGGTTGAGTGGGATGTGGTAGCTACTATTTGAGTGACATGAAAAATAAAGCATGGTTTTGGAGATAGGTTGATGAAATTAAAATGAGGTTAAAGCAAGTGGGAAGTTCCTCCTGATCCGACATTCTAACTCTCTTGAGAACGAAAGGAAAGTGTGTGTGTGCATGTGTGGAAGACAGTGAGTGTGTGTCTCTCTCTCGCACGAGACAAAAAGACACGTGCCAACTGGTGGGGCAAAGGGCAGTGTCAGTGAGACTACCACAGACATTGATTAAATTTAACGCTAAGCCACAGTTTGGTGCAGGAATAAGAATAGAGTAGTGGCATTTTTGGGCAAAGAAAGGTGTTGCAATCAATCATGCATATGTAATATTGCTTCTTCTTCCTTCCTTCCTTCTGTTCATACTCCCAAACAACAACTTTTTTTATCTCAGTAGAAATCTTTAATCTTTTTGAATTCTTCTGTCTAGTTTTGAAAACAATTAACAAATTTATTATTCTGATGTAATTTTGCATACTGTTCATGTTGAAAAATATAAAGGGTAAACGGAGAGCCCGTTATGTTTAAAGTTTGGTTGTCTTGACTTGAGAAAGTGAGAGAGTTGTATTATTATCTTGTTGTGGAATGCGATGATGAATTTGGTTGAAGTGTGAAAAAATGGATCTTTCTTTCTCTCTCTTTCTCTCTTCCCCGTGACACAGAGAACACAACGACAGAGATTCCTGAGAGAGACTGCATCCACATCACCATTCATCACCATGCTCTTGGGTCCCACTCCCTACGTTACGTCCCTTCATCAATGTCGCTGCCAACGAGGAACAGCTATAACCCATCTATGATTCTCACACGTGTCCACCTATTTCCTTCTCCTGTGTCTTCTTGTCTCTTTACTGTTACTTACAATGCTCCAATATAATAGTTTAAGTTTTTCACTGATCATTATTTGTAGAGGTAATTTAGAGAATTGGAATAGTTATTTAGGAGTGAAAGTAGTAACAGTGTAATGGGTTTGTGGTATATTTGAAGTTGTGTGAGTGGGAAAGAAAAGAGTTGGTGTTGAAGGAGTGGTCCATGGTAAATAATGGGGAGTTGACAATGGAGAGAAACGTGGAGATAGATGGGTATTGGCAATAGATAAATGGATGCACTCAAACCCTTTTATCTTCAATTATCGTTGTCAGACTCAGAACACATCAGAGTAGAGGACAGCGACTCCCTTTTTTGGCTCTGCCTTGCTTTACTTTCTTTTATTTTTTTCATCGTGTCATATTCTTTTCGACACTCACAAACAATACTGTGCCCAAATTTATGCTCATTTGTCAATTTCTTGGGACCCTATATGTGCTTCTGCCCCACCTACTGGCTCCACTCTCTCTTGTTTGGATATGCACACACATTCACTATTCACCATTCACCATTCACCATTCACTGTTTCTGTTACCAACACTGCATTCTTTTACCTGCTCAGTTTAGATCGATGCATGTGAAGTTTGAGCTTTGGTGGAGCATCTCACTTACCCATAACCTAACCTAACACCCCTTTTAATAAAAAGTCACAAGGTAAATAAAAAGGGTTATTGGATTAGGAAGAGGAGAGATGTTTAAGAAGGGCACTGAGAAAGGTGTTCTTGGATAGATAGTGTAATAGATGTAGATTATAATGGAGTGAGTGTGGGACGGCAAAAATGGGACAATTGTTCAAGTTATGGCCTTTGAGCAGAAGATAAGAAGGAGATATTGATTGAGGGACCAGGGGGGCTAACTATAAAATTGAATTCTTAAAATTATTATCCCAACATTTCTCTATGCATTGATTGTTTCTTCCATGCGTCTATCATTTCATCTTCTTGTCTTAATTGTCTCGACGTTGTGTGTTGGTATCAATGTTGATTCTTAACCAACCAATCCTATTCTTTTCCGAACCACATCTTTTTGGCTGATTTATCAACCTTTTTTATTTACCTTTTTTTCCTCATAATTATCCCCACCCTGTTGTTATTGTTCTTGCTCATTACATAACTACAAAAGAGTATATTAAACTTGTTTAAATCACATTTAAAAACTGACCCTGATTGAGCAGAATAGATTAATGGATTGTTGATGTTACATCGAGTCTGGTACTGGCGACGTTGTCGGTTCACCTAAATCACTTGTTTGTAGTAAGGCCAAGTTAGTCTGATTAATTCCTAAGCTTTTGCCTCAGCAGCATGCAAATTTATTCCTTTTAACTCTTACAGGATACTCTACCTTATTTGACTATCACTATATGCATATGCCCTGACAATGCTTCCTGAAATCGGCTATGTATCGTACATGCTGGTGGTTTTCGCTTGTGGTTGTACCTATTGCTTTTGTCGCCATCTGCCTAGTTATAACTCATTTTTCTCTTTCACACCTTTTCTTTTTCCTTTCATTTTTTCCCTTCACTTCAACCTTTATTGATTTGCTATCTCATCACAATCAAATATTAATGTGAATATTGATGTGTATGTATAATTAATGTACGTATAAGGGACATTTTCTTGCAGTTCAGTATGTATTTTGTATGTGCGTATACCCATAAGGCAGAATTTAATTTGTAGGGCTGTAAGTTATAGGTAGCATTATTAAGATTTGTTTGTTAATTGATTTCTGCATAAAGTCAACAGGGCATAAACAAATGGGGTGTCCTGCAGTCGGCAAGAAAAGAACAAGACCAACTTTCCGTGTCCTCCTTCTTTGTCATAACTCATAGCCAAACGAGGTTTTCGAGAGCCATATATATGTTGGCATGAGAGTGGCGTTTTATTAGCACAATCACTCCTCAGTGGACACAACCTACCCTTCACCATGTGGGCATCTCCATCTTCCTTCCTGTGATCCATGTCCTTTTCAATGCAACTTACATTCTCTCCCTATTCACCATTTCATTAAACATCTCACAGAACGACTTCACCAATATCTTTGTTTGTTGACAATTTCATATTTGTTAATCTAATTAATTCAGAGGTGAAAAAACATGATTAATAAAAGCACCGGAGCATGGAAAAGTTCACAAAAGAAGGGTCGAGTGCAGTGCATGCTTTTAGTAGTAAAAAGAATACGGCACTTGGTGACTGTTACAATTACAACAGACAGGTGAAACAAGCAGCAACCCCATGCGCATTAGGAAGAGGCCCACATATCTCACTTTCTAGTTTCTTCTTTCATTAAGATTTTACCTTTTTTATTGTTTATGTGTGCAGTGCAAAGTGTAGATTAGACACAGAGATCAAACAAATATAATTAATAGACACTTTACTTATTTGACATGAAGCAAAAAAAAAGAAATGTAAGCATGGTAAGATACATAGCATGATAAAATAAATAAATAAAATACTAAATGTTAAGAAAGGTGTTTAGAGATAAAAAAGTATCTGTGTTCCCATTAACCTGATCCGACAAAAAAATCGCGGGTCTCACTTCCGTGGCAACGTTGCTCACGAGCCTTATGAGGCGTGGCATGTACGCGTGAGCAGCATTGGCTGAGTCTTTGAGTTCACTTTTTCTGTTTTTGTTACTTTGCAAGGTGTTGATATTATCTAGTTAGAGGCAGAGGCAGAGGCAGAGAGATGCAGATGCAGAGAGAGTAAAGAAGAGAGAAGTTAAGATAGCATTTACTTTGTGTATTGGTATTATTATTATTAGTATAGAGAAAGTAAATTAGCTTGTCAGGTAATGACTTATTGCAGAGTGCAGAGAGAGGGATAGTGAGAAGTAGGGATGTTGAGTTGAGTTGGCAGTTAACAGTGGCATAATAATATAATGAATGAATGAGTGATTACTTACCACTGTCACAGCTCCAGGTAATTTGAACTTCACCACATATCCTTTTCCTTTAACTCACCATTCTGACACCATACCCTCACATATAATAGTGACAATAATACTAATAATATTAATGCTGTGCTGCTGCTAATTACCTCTATCAACTCTCTTTATTGCATCATGTCATATCATCATTAAACTATTCCATCCCTCTTCTTCAAATTCAATAATACTTTTTTTATTTTATCATTTATTATAATAATCAGATAAATATTTCCTCAGGAATAGGCATAGGCTTCATTGCTTCTATTCAATTCTTCAGTTTATAGGCTCGGGAGAGAGTGTGTGTGTCCCTTTATTTTCCTTCTTTCTTTGAGATCTGAGCCAACCCAGAACATAATAAGAAGGAGAAAGAAATTCAGTGAGGAAAAGAAAAAGTCTTGTATGTGGATATGTGAGGGAAAAAGTTAAACTTTCTGATTTTGCATTCACTGACAGAAAGAGAGAGAGAGAAACATAAAACATCAGCAGCACCTACACAGACTGTTTAATTCAATCAGTTTTGGTGTGTGCCGGCGCAATGAAGGAAGCCGAGAAGAGTTTGGATCCGCAGCTGTGGCACGCATGCGCCGGCGGCATGGTTCAGATGCCGCCGGTGAACTCCAAGGTCTTTTACTTTCCTCAGGGACACGCAGAACATGCGCAGTCCAACCTCGATTTCGGAGCCTCCAGGATTCCGATTCCGCCGCTCGTTCTATGCCGCGTGGCGGCTGTCAAATTCCTCGCCGACCCCGAAACCGACGAGGTCTTCGCCAGGTTGAGGCTGGTTCCTCTCAGAAACACCGAGCTTGACCACGAAGACGGCGACAACGTTGACGGTAACGGCGCGGAGGGTTCTGAAAAGCCGGCGTCTTTCGCGAAGACGTTAACTCAATCGGACGCCAACAATGGTGGGGGATTCTCTGTGCCGAGATACTGCGCGGAGACGATTTTCCCGCGGCTGGATTACTCGGCGGAGCCGCCGGTGCAGACGGTGATCGCGAAGGACGTGCACGGCGAGGTGTGGAAGTTTCGACACATTTACCGAGGGACGCCGCGTCGGCACTTACTTACCACCGGGTGGAGCAGTTTCGTGAACCAGAAGAAATTGGTTGCTGGGGATTCCATAGTGTTTCTGCGGGCTGAAAATGGGGATCTCTGCGTGGGGATTCGTAGGGCGAAGAGAGGGGGTGTTGGTGGGCCCGAGGCGCCGTGTGGGTGGACTTCTGGTGGTGGTGGCGGTGGGCTTGGGATTGGGCCTTATGGAGCCTTTTCTGCTTTCTTGAGGGAGGAGAGCAAGGTGGTGAGGAATGGGTGTGGGAGGCCGAAAGTGAGTGGTGAGTCTGTGAGGGAGGCTATTGCTTTGGCTGCTAACAACCAACCCTTTGAGATTGTTTATTACCCTCGAGCCAACACTCCTGAGTTTTGTATTAGGACTTCTGCCGTGAGAGGTGCTATGAGGATTCAGTGGTGCTCTGGGATGAGGTTTAAGATGCCCTTTGAGACTGAGGATTCTTCCAGGATAAGCTGGTTCATGGGCACCATAGCTTCTGTTCAGGTTCTTGATCCTATCCGCTGGCCTAATTCACCTTGGAGGCTTCTTCAGGTACACCTTTCTTTTCTTCATATTCACACATCAGGGGCTTCATACCTTATGGGACTTGTTTTGTTCATTCATTCTTCATTCTGTTAACATTTTCAAAACAAGATTCTTGTATTAAATTTATCTGTAGCAAGGTTTTCTAATCCTGGAACCTTTTTTTTTTCCTTTTGCGATTGGGTGAGGCTAGTTGTAATAAAATTATTCACCTGCACCCGTCAATTCTCGAGTTTTATGGTTACCTTGGCAATTTGTATGCATATACTTCTATTCTGAAGTTTGAAATGCCAATCTTTTGGGGGTTTAAACTTAAACGCAGTTCAATAATTGCTTTTGATACTGTTTTCAATCAGAAAAGCTCAGTTTATTTGGGTAACGAAGCTTTGCTTTAAGGGTTAAAAATAGAGTACTGAGGTAATAGAACAGCACCAGAAATACCTCTAGAACTGTTTTAAAGTTTTGTCTTTTTTTTTTATTGGGGAGATGTTCTTGATTGTATTGAAACAATAGTTCAGACGGGTTTAGTGTTGTGGACTTATCTTGGTGATATTGGTACAGGTTACGTGGGATGAGCCAGATTTGCTACATAATGTGAAGCGCGTAAGTCCATGGTTGGTTGAGTTGGTATCTAACGTGCCAGTCATCCATCTGGCACCATTCTCTCCACCAAGGAAGAAGCTTAGGTTTCCACAACACCCAGAGTTTCCCCTTGATGTTCAATTTCCGATACCAACATTTTCAGGCAACCCTTTTGGGTCTAGCACCAGCAGCCCCTTGTGTTGTCTATCTGATAATGCTCCTGCAGGCATACAGGGAGCCAGGCATGCTCAAATTGGAATAACTTTGTCAGATCTCCACCTTAACAATAATAAGCTGCAGTTGGGGTTGCTTCCAACTAACGTTCGCCAGCTTGATTTGCACACTGGGATTTCTAATGTCAACATCACCAACCATGGTAAGAGTAAAGAAAGTCTATCATGCTTGCTGACCATGGGAAGTTCACGCAAGAGTTTGGAGAAATCTGATCGAGTGAAGAGACACCAATTTTTGCTTTTCGGTCAACCGATACTCACCGAGCAACAAATTTCTAGATCTTCTGGTGATGTGTTTTCTCAAAATTGCACCGCAACAGATGATGAGAACAAGGAGAAAAAGGAGAAGGGTTTTAGTGACTCCCAGTCTTCAGTTTCCCCCGGAAAGTCATCTTCCACCACCGAGTTCTCTTGGCAACTGGGTTCGGATACCAGTCATTGCAAGGTTTTCATGGAGTCCGAAGATGTGGGACGGACCCTTGACTTGTCCTGTCTTGGTTCTTATGACGAGCTGTACATGAGACTGGCCAGCATGTTTGGAATAGAACGGTCTGAGATGTTGAGTCATGTTCTCTACCGCGATGCCACCGGTGCTCTCAAACAAACTGGAGAAGAACCATTCAGGTATCATTCCATTTCTTGTTCATCTGTAATTTCTTATAGTCTTTTTGTCTTTTATTGAGGGTCTGGTTTTCTGCAGTGAGTTCATGAAGACCGCTAAAAGATTGACAATTCTGAGTGATTCAAGCAGCAAAGACAGTAGAAGGTGGGAGAAAATATAGTTCTTGTATGATGTGAAATATTAAGTGTTAGTTCCTCTTTGTGACTTGAAAGTGTGGTTTACATGCAGGATTTGGATGACAGGAACTCGAAATGCTGAACATGGATTGGATGCTACTTCAAATAAGACAGGTCCTATGAGTATATTTGCTTGAAAAGCTGTTGCGTGGCATCTAAGACATGTTTTCTAGGTATCAACACAACATACAATCCTATTGCCGTCTCTGTCTTTGTTTCCTCAGAGTGTAGAGAACAATTATTTTTCTTGTATGATGGACAATTGTTATTCTAATATTAATTAATTAACGTAGATTTTGTTACCATGCTATCATTTGAATGCGTCATTAGCTACTGTACTTACGAGAGTGTTGGGTTATGGCAGAACTAATTTCAGTCATAAATTTTGTTCTAAAATACATTACTCTGCGTGAGATTGATTCAAATAATAACTAAATGAATTTTAAAACATTTCTTTTACTGTGAACCTTTGTGGGGTCTTATGTATGTTATATGTGCATCTGATGATCCATGTTCATTGAATTAGTAACATTAATTATGTGTTTAAATATAGTAATCGGTGTAAGAGATAAACATAAGTGTACAAATTAAGAGAAATATATTTCTGTGTGGAAGGGGTGGTCATGACTATAAATAACAGCAGAAAATTAATAATGTTTAAGAAGAATATTCCTTATAGCATAGAGCTTTTCTTTCTCAAAATGTTCAAAGAAAATTAAAATGAATGGACAAAAAATCTCTTTTTGGGATAGACAACGGAAAAGACAAATCAAACCCAATCATAAAATAAACTATATATCTAATTTTAAAAAATAGATCTAATTAACTTTTCCAATTAACTGCCATATAATTTCCCCGTTTTCTTTGAATGAGAGGTTGTGAAAATAACAGCTTAAACGTGTCATTCTTTCACAAGGTTTAAGGATTCTGGTTTTTTATATTGACTTCAAGTTTAGGTTTTGACTTTCTTACCTTTGTTTGGAATGGTGATGGAAAAAGGAAAAAGATAATAAAAAGGAAGTTATTTAAATTAGATGAAATAAATGTTTTAAAATAAATTTATTTATTATTTTAATCTTATTTCTGATTGTTTATTATTACTATACTAAAATTAAAGTAAATATTAATAAAATATATATAACATAATTAATAAAGTACATATTAATGACGTAATTAATTATGTAATGTAAATATTAACTATCTAATTATCAGGTTAATTATATAACATTTTCACTTTGTATATATTTTATTATATGCGAAGAGAATGAAATGTTTTTTTAAAATCGTATTTTCTACCATTTTCGTGATAAACAACTCATAGAAGGTGCAATTTTATTCACCTTTCCAGCAGTGGATTAGTCTCTTGGCTTTGTTGCTGTATTGAGTTCAATTTTGGAATAATTAGTACATGGAAATTTAATATAAAATGTTTATACTGTCTCATTTCATACAAAAATTGTAATAT
>Ga0123341_1004800_pt1 | contig 11939 bp, 11 predicted proteins | sample Turbeapinknodule_FD_89959 | JGI IMG/M metagenome (GOLD analysis project Ga0123341, IMG submission 89959) | Root nodule microbial communities of legume samples collected from Mexico - Turtle bean Mexico pink nodule | ecosystem: Host-associated > Plants > Roots > Nodule | place: Mexico: Nepantla... | reverse complement strand
GTATAGTATTTAAACTAAAATTTCAATAATATATAAATATTTATTTTTATCATAATAAATTTATGTCGAACAATAAAAATATTAATATACTTTAAGAAAAATAATTAGAATTAGAATTAATAATTATTTTTGTTGGACGGAATTTTTTTACCACTTGTTTCCACCGATTTGATAACAATTTTGTGTATCACCAATTTTTCAACTTAAATAAATAAGACATTAGTTGATTTTGATTGTAGTCCGTTTTAATGAACATTTTCTAAGTCAAAATATAGACAATTGCTTTCTGCACCCAATCAATTTTTACTGGCACCCAACGGAAATTTTAAAATTCAATTATGCCCTTTTCACACATTTGCTTATGGATGCCAATATCTGGAAGTGATTTTCATACATTCTGGATTTCGAAATCTGGAAGTCCATTTTCATATTTCATTTATGCTTCTTGATGGTCATATCCGGAAGTGAGTTATGAGTTCTGAATTTTCATATTCGAAATGGTGTGTTGTAAATGGTGTTGAGGATTGAGATTCAGAATTCATTTATGTTTGCTTACGGATCTTGACATCCGAAAGGTCATTTATGTTGTCCAGATAAGCTTTCAGATGGTGAAATCCGGAACCGGAAGTGACATATGAGTTCCAGATTTGTATATCCAGAACTTTGTAATTTGACTTACGAATATGAATATCCAGAAGACAAAAATTTTAAATCATTAAGGACAAAATGGACATTTCACGGCAATGTGTTAGGTGCAAATTTGAATTGATATTGTGCAGGGAGAATCAACCCAAAATATTTTGCTAGGTATAAAATAGGCTATTTGGTCCCATCCAGTCCAGTTCATCACAAGTTACTTAATTGGGACTGCTTCTTCCTGCATCTCCATGACTTCTTTCACCACCCCCATAAACTTTTAAAATACCGAAATCACCCTTCAGTAAAAAAGATAAAAATAGAAGTTTTGTTTCACATTTTGTCGCTGAGTGAAAAAAAAGGTGTTTGGTGCTTGATGTTGTTGTGATAGTGGTGGCAGTGCTCCTTGTGGAGGTGCGTTGTGGTGGTAGTGGTGGTGGCGACAGTGTTGCTGTGGTGATGTTGTTCACGGTTGGATCGTCATTCTCAGGTAAGTTCTTCATTCAATCTGGTGCCTTAAATATTTATTTCAGGATTAGTTAATCTGCTGGATCAATGAATCACACAATTCGTAACGATTTATGCGAAGTAATCATGTTACGGATTACATAATACAAAATTCAATTTTGAATCCGGAATAACATTCCGGATTACTCAATTCATAATAGAACATTATGTTCCGCATTATTGTAATATGGAATGTTTTTCCAATATGAAAATAAGTTCCATATTATATAATCTGGAAGAGAAGCACAAAACTAAAATGTTCTGGATTAGGTAATCTGTACGTACACTGAATCTGGAACAAACCAAACTCACACTTTTGGATTGTGTAATTTGGTACTAAATGAACTATGGATTACACAATCCGAAAGTCATTTTAGAACTTCAAATATGTCTTACGGATTACATAATTCAAAATTATTTTGCTGTTAAAATTTGACTTACGGATTACGCAATTGAAAAGTCATTTTTAAGTTGGCAAATGCTTTACGAATTACCCTATCTGGAGGGTATTTTTGTAGTTATTAAATGAGTTATGGATTACACAATCCATTAGGAATATTGAATACTGTTTTTATTTTGCATACTTGTGTAAATTAATGAAAATTAGAATAAAATGGAAATTTATGTTTTATGAATGAAGGTGTTAATATGGACATGAAGGTTGGATTGATTACAAAAAGATTTGATGAAGTAGAAACGATATGTAGTATGGAAGAATTAATGAATTATGTGCATTAACATGAATTGGTTGAAGAGGACTATAGTACCCATTTTACAACAGATGAGGTGTTTCCTTCGCGAGAAGACTTACTTGAATGAGTTCATAGGTTCGTTATGGACTTGGTTTTGTTATTGTCATTATTAGGTCTGACATAGCAAATAGAAAGAAAGGGAGAAAGACATATGTCTTCTTAGGCTGTGAAAGAAGGGGGGGGGGGGGAGTTACAGAAAGTACAAGGATAGTTTGGAGGTTAGTGTAACTGGTACTCAAAAATGTCAATGTCCCTTTAAATTGCGAGGTAAACCCATTGGAAAGGGTCAAGGTTGGGTACTTAAGCTAATATGTGGTACTCATAATCATGACTTGTATGATATATTAGTTGGTCATCCATATGTAGGCAAATTAAAAGTGAATGAACATTTCATGCTTGTTGATATGACTAAAAGCATGGTTAAGCTGGGTAACATACTACGTACTTTGAAGGAGAATAATGAGGTTAATATGAAAATAATAAAGCAAGTATACAATGAAAGATACTCGTACAAGAGATCAGTTAGATGACCAAGAATTGAATTACAACAGTTAATGATGTTGTTAGACTATGACAACTATCTTCACTGGAGTACGTGTCATGAGTCTTATAATATTGTTAGTGATATTTTTTGGACTCATCTTGATGTTGTGAAACTTTTGAATGCATTTAACATTGTATTCTTGATGGATACGACTTTCAAAACAAACAAATATCGAGTGCCTTTGCTTGAGATTGTTGGTGTGACTTGTATAGATTTGTCCTTTTTTGCTGGTTTTGTGTTCTTATCTAGCGAGAAAGAAAAAAACTTCATATGGGAACTACACAAATTTAGAGGGTCACTTTTGACATCGCATGTGGGGCCTAAAGTCATTGTTTGTGACAAAGATCTTGCTTTAATGAGTACAATCAATATTGTGTTTTCTAAAGCAACAAATCTTCTTTGTCGGTTTCACATCAATAAGAATGTTAAAGCAAAGTGTAAAACGATGGTAGATTCTGTTGAGGCTTGACAAGTATTGATGGATTTATGGAGGACTATAATTGACTGTATAAAGATTGCTAAATTTGTTGGGTTTGTTAAAATTTTTGAAACTATTTATTGACTGTGGCCATTACTTGTTGAATATGTGAAGAACACATGGATTATTTTGCACAAAGAAAAGTTTGTAAAGTGTTGGACAAATTCGTTAATGCATTTGGGAAATACAACATCAAACAGGTATATCAAAATATGCCTTTACTTTGTTTAGAGTGTGTATAACGTCTAATTGTTTTATGTTTTATACTTATACATGGTTGAATAAGCTCATTGGTCTTTGAAACGAATATTATAAAATATCACGGGAGACCTGTGCTCGTGTTGGAATGCTATCAAACATGTTATTATACTTCAACATAACGAAATCAAGACATCCTTTCAAATGAGTCTAAATGTCATAGGACACACATTCAATGTGCATTTGTATAAAATGTTGGTTGGCTTTGTATTTAAACATGCTTTGATTCTCATTGCTAAAGAGTTTGGTCGAGTCAATGATGTGGGGCTTGATAGTGAACGTTGTGGATATGTACTTAGACTGACCCACAAATTACCATGTGCTTGTCAGTTAGCCAGATATGCTATGGGTGCATCCCACTTAATGAAGTTCATGTTATGTGGACGAGACTGAGTTTTTCAAATTTATCTGAATGTGATTCATCATCTGAGTTGTCAATTCAACAAGAATGGGATGTCATTCTATCTCGGTTCAAACAGGTTAATATTTGTGGTAAAGTGACAATTAAAAACAAGTGCATGAAATTGCCTATCTGGACATGACAACATTATGTGCACCACTTAATGCAGTTAAGACAAATGGGTCCCAAAAGATTCAATCAAACAAATTTTAAGACCCCTAAGGGAAAGGTTAAGGTGACGACCAACACCAATGCAATTCCCATGCTTGATCAATTTCATCCGAAATGTCACTATTATATTTTGGATGTAATAGATGTCAAAGCTGATGAACATTGTGGGTTTCGTGCTATTGCCTCATTGCTGGGGATGGGTGAAGAGTCATGGCCACTCGTCACAATGGATTTATTCAAAGAAATATCTCAGTGGCGTGAAGAATATGCGACATTGTTAGGTGCTCATCAACAAGTAGAAGATAACAAGAGGTCCCTACTAGTGGATGAGTTGTTAGTGGTAAGTGAATATTCATAAGAGTCATGTGCATTGATTAATTGAACTTGTATGCTATCTAATTTCATTATTGTATTTTGCAAGCTAGTGTTGAGAAATGGATGACAATACCGAATATGGGATACTTAATAGCAAGCAGATACAATATTATCTTAGTCTTTTTGTCATTGAAACAAAATATTACCATTTTCCCATTGTGTACTACCACTACCGATGCTAGTCTACACCGATTACTATGTATTGGCCATGTGTATGATTCACACTTTGTGCAGGTAAGGTTATTACTCAACACATTACTTATATTCCTTTGTTTGCTAATTTCCATTTGTAGTGCAGGTAAAAATGCTTGATGATTGTCCGATACCTACCGTTGACATTTTATGGTGTACACATTGTTACCCAGAGGCAAGGTTATGGTCATCATATTACATTAGTCGGATGCAATCTTTTACCCAATTAATCAGTATTAGTCCGACATATGTGAATCTTGGAGACAATTGATGTAAACATAATTTATTATGTGGGGTTCCGATTCATAATTTATTCGCGTTTATGTCAGATAAAAATAAAATAACAAACACTATAACATACATTAATTAAACCAAATTGTACACATACAAAGTTACTATTATTACAATCATGTAATAAAAAAAATATCAACGGTGTCCACGAACATTACGTGATCGTCTAGTGTACACCGCCCCGTCATCTGTTACACTCCTGGCTAACTGCAATGCTACCTTCGTACTCTCATATGCATTAGTGCCTTCAGTGACCTGACGACAATCTATCATGCGTTAGAGGATATTGATAATGCGCCTTAATATACCCTGCACCAACTTCAAAATAAATTAAACTTGTCAAATATATTATTTAATCACATAACAATAAAAATTCTTACCGAATGTGCACACTCATCTTGAGACGAGGGACCTGACCTGCCTGCTCAACATTTAGACTACGAAGACGACGACGTGGTACAACACTGGGTCAATTTCCAAGCTCACCTCTGCGAATGTATGGGTGTGACCCCGTTCTAAACCAAGACATGTACTCAGGAACACATGCATATGAACTAGAAGCAACTATCAAACCTGTCACTAAGTGGTGATCAAATTGTAACCACTTTTGATCAATGACATGTGCACCAGGACCCTCAACCGATTTCGGTGATGGTGGAATGCTTTGCTTTGAGCCAAATTAGCGCAACACACACTCGGGCATATGTCTCTGTGATAAGTTGCCCAATCGCAGGTGATTCGAGAATAAATAAATTGTCTCAAATTGCCTGCTCAATCTGTGGTCCTCATACGGAGTCCAGATGACGTCATCGTGTGTGAGTCTATCCAGCTGCACCCGCACATCACCAACAACACAAATCTGATGGGCAACAATGTATCATGCTGCTTGCGGGTGTACCTCATCATATAAGGGATTAATATACCTTCTTCCCATGCTCGAGAAGTGCTCATAAATTCATGCTTGCGTAATTCAATCATTTTAATTATAAAACATTTAATACAAAACACTATGGAATGTAACATGTGATTGCTAATTATTTATATAGTTTCATACTTGAACCACTATTGCATAACTGCTCAACTACTTCATGTTAAAGTAACATGCATGCCCCAACTGCTCATATAGGTGTGTAAGTGTTGTTGCTCCCCATGCGTATCCATGACACATATGTAGATTGTTGAATAACAACAAGTACGAAACAAATACAAAGGTGACACTTTTATTTACAAAAATAGTGCATCCAACCAGATGCAACAAGTAAGCCCTGGCAACACATCCCAAGCCTCTTGAGCGGAACATCCCTCGTATATATCTTGGAGCCAACTCAATTGTACGTGGGCGCCTCGACACTGCGTCATCTCAGCCTTCCCACGAGCCTCCTCCACCCCTAGTAAATCAGCTAAAATTGTCGCAACTCCGTTGTACTCTAAGGACACATATGTAGGAATTGACCCAAAATAGGGAGGTGTAAAAGAGATGACACATCATCAAGTGTGATGGTCATCTCCCTTACGGGAAGGTGGAAGGAGTCTCCCCATGCTACCTTTCGACAAAGGCTGAAATCAGCCCCTTGTCCCCCACCTCATAACTTATATTGCACAAACTAAACAATCCAAAATTTTGTACAAGAAGCTCAATATCAACATGAAGCATCCCAAATTTACTAATTTCCTACCGTGGGATACCAAGTTAAGTTTTCCTCGATCCTAATATAAAATTTGTATATATTCAATATAATTAAATCAATTTAAAAAATAATTAACAAAAACAATTTAATTAAAGGTTTTTTCGTTCTTACCTCACCCTCCTAGAGCTTAACAATATGGTCAACAAAATTTACCAATAAAGACATATCAGAAGGTCCTCCAGGAAACCCTTCTCAATGGTTTACTTGGTCATCATTCCGTAATCTTTGTTGATTGTCATTATCAATATGAGCATCAACACCAATCCCTTCCTCGACATCACCTCAGTCTCTTCTACAAACGGATGTTGTCGGTCTTCTGTGATCATGATCTTGAGATCCAACACCTATTGTTTTAGCCATAGTTGTCCATAACACAATGTGAATTTCAATTATTTACAAATAAGATAATGAATAATATAATCACCAAGTTATAATATAAAACATAAAAAATGTTCTTACCGGAGTGGGTTGGAACCTCAGAAAAAAACACTTCCAGTTTACATATTCCAAAACACAAAAATCAACGCTACGGATTACATAATCCAGAACCCAAAAATTGCAACTTTTGGATTACGTAATCTGGAACCTAATTGGACAAACCTACCAGATTACGTAATCTGGAACCTAACTAAACAACTACCAATACCAGATTACATAATCCAAAACTTATTGAAACCCTAAAACCTATTGGATTACGTAATTTGGAACTTCTTGAAACCCTAAACCTTATCGAATTACGTAATCCATAACCTAACTAAACACTCATCAAATTACGTAATCCAGAACCTATTTAACCATCTATAATTACCGAATTACTCTATGCCCTTTGGAATACTTCCGCTAGATTAAAATTAAAAATGAAAACCATTGAAACTGCTTACCTGTGGATGAAGAAGGCAATGGTGAATGATGGAGGAAGAGATCATTAGAAGGGATGAAAGCTTTGAAGGAGAAGGAGAGCTTTAAAAGGAGGTGGGAGCTTTAGAGGGGGTGGGAGCTACGTCACTGGGAGTGAAAGGGCACACTGAATGAACGTGAAAAAGTAGAAGTAGGTTAAAGTAAAATTAGATAATATTTTAATTTTTTAATATTTTTTACTGAAAGGTAAAATGGTAAAATCGATTTTAGTATGGAAGTGGCGAAAGAAGTCATGGAGGAGCAGGAAGAAGCAATCCTTAATTAGTGAGATAACTAAACTCTACTTATTTATCATCTTAAAAATATAGGGAATTTCTTCCAACATCCCTATGTTTTTCTTCCTGCACCCCCATAATTTTTAAAATTCCCAAATTATCCTTGACCTTTTATTTGAAAAGGCCACTGTAAATGAGTTGCTTTTCTACCTTTCTTCTTTTTTGTTTATCGGTACCGCTGGTGGAGAATCATTTTAGTTGTGCGGAACAAGGTGGAAGAGTGGGTTACATTGTCAAAGTGTTGGTTGACTTTTGAAGTAAGAATTAAGTTTTTTTTAAGGGGTTGGGTGGTTATGGAGTTTTTGTGGTTCCTGTAAATCGGGATATGGGATTGTGCTATGGATGGATCAATCTGGAAGTGAAAATATAATCTACGGATTCGCCTCTTTGTAAGTAAATCATTTTTTTTCCAAATGAAGGGGTGTTTAGGAAGCGAATTTTTGACTTACGGATTGCTAAATCTGGAAGCTTTATTTCAATTTCGGATTGGTGGATCCGAAAGTTTTTTTGACTTATGGATTTGTGAATCCAGAATGCCTTTTTTGACTTAAGGATTGGTTGATGCAGAATGAATTTATTCACTTATGGATTGATGGATCCGGAATACATTTTTTGACTTATGGATTAGTGGATTCAGAATGATTTTTTTGACTTATGTATTGGTGGATCTGGAATGCATTTTTTGACTTATGGATTGGTGGATCCAGAATGCATTGGTTTAGTTTTGTTGTTTTTGTATGGAAGAAATTCACTAATTTCATAACCAAAGTGTTCCTTCATGAAATTCATAAAAAATGTAAACAAAGTGTTCCTTCATCAAAATCACAAAAAATGTAAACTATGTGTTTCTTCATGAAATTACAAAACATAACAACAAATAAAATGATCATCATCGTCGTCCTTGTCGTCGTCTGCAGACATACCCGAACACATTCTCAATGGCTGATTGGGCTAGCATCAGTGTTGTTTGTGTCCCTTCCCATGCAGGTGAACCCTCGATGACATGAGCATCGTCTACAATCAAATGCAAGGTGGATGTAATTCTTCTACAAAGACCGTACAATCATACAACCAATTATTTCAATTACAACTTAGCATGTATTATTTAAATAAACAAATAATAAGTTCTTACCACTGCGGGATGCTCAGAGAAGTATCACTCTCATTCTGACGTCGTTCATTAGGGTAATCATCGGAGGTCGATCATCCTCAACCATCTGAAAGATATATGGGTGTGATATAGACTGAGACCACTCCATAGTGTCATAGATTGCCCTAACAAGTCCAGCTAAACATGACAATTCCACTACAGGTAGTATCCCAGGATGAGAAGCACTCATCTTATTCATTTTCATCCATGAGATACCAATTTTTACTCCTTTCGATCCTAATTAACTAACCAAAATCATATAAAGTATACTATTTAACCAACCAAAGTCATATAAAATTAACAATGAACAAGTACCATGTTACAACATATTTACTTACCACACCATTCCATAATTGCATGACCACATGGTCTTCATAACCTGTCAATAATGACCCATCCATTGGACCTCTGGGATAACCTTCATCTCCTATTTGAGGTGTGCCTTCATCCTCCACCTCCATATGGGGTTAGGCTTCTTCCGGTTCGTGTTCAACATGTTTTGCATCTTCATGTTCTTCATCTTCATTAACATATCTTCTTTCTCTTCTTCTAACAGAGGTTATGGGATGTAGACGGTCATCTTGTGAACCTCCTCCCCTAGTCCTCACCATTTCTGTTCACTTACATCATTTAAGTTAAACCAAATTACAAACAATGCACACAATCTCACCCACCCTAAACTAATGAATAGTATCACAAGCAAGCAATCATGAACCACATATAAAACCAACAGATTGGAATATAAAGAATTAAATACAACATTTTGCATTTTGGATCCAGACATTCGGATATACCTTACGGAAGACTTCTAGACTCACCAATCCAAGAAATTTCTGGATCACCCAATTTGGGACTTTTGTGGAATCACGGTTTCGGAGTACAAAATCCAAATTGTGGATTCGTTGTTCTGTAAACCTAGCGGACTGCACTGTCTGGAATCACAAAAGATATATTATGAAAGACAATCCACAAAAAAATAGAACTACAAATCCGAAAACCAAAAGAAAATTTACTTACCTTCTTTTCCAAACACAAAACCGCCTAGAGAGACCACCGAACCACCACAAAGCCGCTAGAGACACCACCTAACCACCATCAAGAGAAATGCCTTTCTGTGCCAAGAGATGCAGTCGCCACTGTGCACAGAGAGAAATGCAGGTTTATGTACAAAAGGAAGAAGAAAGAGTAGGGTTTGGGTAGTTGTGTGCGTTTTAAGTTCTTTAAAATATAATAAGGATAATTTTGTCTTTGCATAACATTGTGGGTGCAAGAAGATGAATTTGGTCTGGTCTATCATGGATTGTTGCTTAAAGAGAATGACTCACTTTAAAACAACATTTGAATTTTTTAGTTTTTCTTTTTATTTTATATACTTTTTTTCCAATATGAAAGCTACAACAAAATTTTAAATAATTGAAATAACTATGATAAAAAGAGTTATTATATTATTATATCAATATATGATGACATATGTTAATATAATAATAATAATATTTGTAAATAAAAGTTATAAATATCATATTAATATGTGTATCAACACTAAATGATAATTCTAAATGTAATGTGTGGGTATCTAACAATGTGTGAAGGGGTTGATGATATGTGGCATTGCTAAGCATGGGGACTAGAGGTGGTACGTGTGTACAACTGACGGTAAAAACTTGACACATATTAATTGAGAAAAGAATTTATTAATTGAGAATTCTTTTTAGAGAAAATAATTGAGTTGAAGAGGAAAATGAGATACTGTAGACCATATCAATTTTCCCCAACCTGTTTTTTTAGTTGTGTTGGAGTGCACCAATGTATTTTCTAAACTTTTTATTAGATGTCTGTGAGTCGGTTTTTTACTGAAATAGAATCAACTTTGACCTATACTAAAATTTTTAATTTTTTCTAATCTAACCCGACTCGAATCCAAAATAAAATTGAACATTTGATCATATAAATAAAAAAAATATAAAAATTTGGGCCTCCACTATATACTTTTTGTGAACAACATTTGGTAAGTTCTTTTTGCACCTTCATACATTTTGCTGCCATTTAAACGTATCAATAAGGCCTTCATATTGGCCTCACGTCAACGTATCAATGGAGCCTCCATCTTGGCGTCACATCAAGCAGTTCATACACATATCACCTGATTCTCTTGTCAACTTCTGCTAAACAACTCAATTTTCTCAATACAAGAGCACGAAACAGATTTGGTTTGTTACTGTTTCTTCGAGTAATTTAAATTGATGCATTTTTTAGGGTAGTCTTTTTGTATCTACAAGTGAGACATAACACTATACAGATTTTGATTGAGTTTAGAGGCATGAGGATCCTCTGGTAATGGTTGATCTGGGGTTTTCTGCTTTAAAGTTGTTGCTACATTCTTGAGTGTAGTTTGTATGTTTATGCACCGCATACATAATTATTTGTTACAGATTAGATTGGGTTTAGAGGAATTAGGATCTTAATAAATTAATATTTTGTACAACTGTCTTTTTTTTAATGATCTGTTTTTTTTTTACAAAGGTTGACAATCTTAGTATTTGGTTATTTAATATATCTTAACACTCTTAGTATTTAATTATTTAATATATCTTTTGTTGATAAAAAAATAAACATAGAAATTCTCATTTTTTTTTTTTGGATTGTACAATCTGAAAGTCAAAAGTGTCTTATGAATTGTGCAATGAAAAAACTTTAGAATTACACCATCTAAAAGTCATTTTGTTCTTAAAAAATAGATTTTGAATTGCACAATTCAAAATAACTTCCATCATCTTAGTTTTCTTATTCAACAATACTTATTATTGAGAAGAAAGTTACCACCAACATCGAACTCCTCGACAACGATGTCAACATCTCCCTTATTGATTTTCCTTATAACAAAGGGGCCACAAGCATTAAACATTGCCTTAGCCACCACTCGACCTAGAGAACATCACATAAGTTTTAAATTGCACAATTCAAAGGAAACTCTTGACTTTCAGATAGTAAATTTGAAAAGGTTAAAATGGAAACTTTTATGTTTGTGGAGGTGTAGAAGAAATGTATGGAGGTGTAGAAAGAATTTGAGGAAAGCATTCGGCACACCAACCCAAATTTAGTATTATTTGGAATTGAGTTTTATTCTTTATAATTTTTGGCATTTTCTTTCAGCACCACCATAAGCACTTCCATATTTCTTAAAATGCCAAAATTACCTTGTATTCTATTGAGTTTTTTTTATTATGATTCAATATTCTATAATCTGAAATATGTTTCTTAAAAAATACATTATAAATTTTAGAATCCAAAAGATCCAGAAGATATT
>Ga0123341_1004799_pt1 | contig 11939 bp, 10 predicted proteins | sample Turbeapinknodule_FD_89959 | JGI IMG/M metagenome (GOLD analysis project Ga0123341, IMG submission 89959) | Root nodule microbial communities of legume samples collected from Mexico - Turtle bean Mexico pink nodule | ecosystem: Host-associated > Plants > Roots > Nodule | place: Mexico: Nepantla... | reverse complement strand
TCTGAATATTGGTGGTGTAAGCAGAATCAGAGGGTGTTCTGAATTTTGTGGTGTTGTGTTCCAAAGGAAGTGTGTGGCTTGAGGTGTTCAAGGTCACTTCTTTGGTCTTATTGATTGTAATCTAGAATTTGATTCCATAGTAGATACTCAGTGGTTTTTGGGAACTGGATGTATCTCTTGGGATAAGAGTGAACCAGTATAAATTTCTTGTGTGCTTTTTCTCTTGCCTTGAACTCATTTACATTATGCTTTTAAGTTGTTTTAATCACTGCTGATAAAAACAACCGATTGAATCACAAAAGTAACCGGTTGATTTTCTGGAAATCAACTTAAAGATGTGTTTCATTGTTTCCTTGATTTCTTTCTCTGTGATTCTGCATTGGAGTTCATTATACCTTCAAAGTTTACGAAAATCTTTTATAAACAATTCACCCCCTCTTTTTTAAGGCCATATATTCTAACAATTGGCATCAAGAGCTCGATTCTTGAAAAATATTCAAGTTTGATCCTAAAAACCTTTTTCTTATGGCTGAAAAATTACCTTTGGGGGAGGGTGCCTCAATAAACAGGCCACCTTTGTGTTTGTTGTTTGAACTACCAGTTTTAGAAGGTGTGAATGAAAATATTCGTTGAATCTGTTGATAGAGGAATTTGGGATGCAATTGAAAATGGCCATTTTATTCCTAAGCTTGAAAATGATGGTGTTTTTATTGAAAAGCCTTGGTTCCAATGGACTGATGCAGAAAATAAAAGAGCAAAGTTTGATTTTATTGCTAAAAATTTTATAACCTCCGCCTTAAATTATGACTAGTTTTTTAGGGTCTCATAATGTGGATCTGCTAAGGAGATGTGGGATACTCTAGAAGTAACTCATGAAAAAACCAACGATGTAAAGAGGGCAAGGAAACATATTCTAATCCAAGAGTATGAGATGTTCAGGATGCTTAAAGAAGAATCTATTGCGGATGTGCAAAAGTGATTCACTCATATCGTCAATCACCTTATTAGTCTTGGAAAGGTCTTTGACAAAGAAGAGTTTAACATCAAGATCCTCAAATGTCTTGATAGATCTTAGCAACCCAAAGTCACAACTATCTTAGAGTCTAAAGATTTGACATCTTTGACTACAACTTCTTTATTTGGAAAGCTTAAAGTACATGAGTTGAAGATGAACATGCTCAATGTTCAAGAAAGTGAAGATAAGCATGTAAGAAACATTGCTTTGAAAGTTGCCAAGTACAAGATCAACTAAGCCTCAAGTGATGAAAGTGAGGAAAATACTCTTAGTTTGTTGTCCAAAAATTTTAACAAATTCTTGAAGAAGAAACACAACAAAAACTCCAACCAAGAGAGGTATGGCAACAAGAAACCTAGTGATTTTAATGCTAACAAGTATATTTGCTATGGTTGTGGTGAACAGGGGCACATAAAGGTTGAATGCCCAAATAAAGAGAGCAAAGAAAAGAAGTCAAGAAAGAAGGAATAGAAAGGCAAATAAAAAAATCCTACATTGCTTGGGATGAAAATGATGTCTCTTCATCAAGCTCCTCATCAAGTGACGATGAAGAAGCCAATTTATGTCTTATTGCCAAGGAAGAGAATGATGCAAGTAGTGTAAGTTCTTGTACTTCTTTAAATGCTAAAAATTATAGCCAACTTCTTGAAGCTTTTAAAGAAACACATGAAGAAGCTAATAGATTGGCTCTCTTGAACAACCGATTGAAAGGGTTGAATAACTGGAAAATTCAAAAATTGATTTTGAAAATTTGGAATTGCTTTACAAGAACTCTTCTTGCAAGTGTGACTCACTTATTTGTGAAAATTGTGAATCTCATGAAAAGAAGGTTCACTATCTTGTGAAAACTGTGGATAAGCTTTCAAAGGGAAAATCCAACTTTGAGACTGTCTTGGTATCTCAAAATTGTGTTTTTGGAAAATCAGGTTTAGGATTTAATCCACAGAGTAAGAAAAGTGGGATTTCAAAGCCTTTTTTCAACTATGCCAGAAAAACAACCGATTGAAAAATTGAAACAATCGGTTGTTACATGTTTTTATTGCATGAAGAGAGACCACTCTGTTAGATTCTGCAAAATTAGGAACTTTTCTGTTCCTAAAGGTGTTATGATGTGGGTTCCCAAGAATTATGAGGTTCCTAATGATAAAGATAATGCCAAAGGATACACATTTGTAAGGGGACCAAATCTTGTTGCTCGATTTCATGGTTTTGCGGGATTTCTAAGAGATCAAGGACTCTTGAGTCAAAAGATCAAGCTTATGAAGGGAAAAGATTCATCTGAACTCCCAATTACAGATCTGTACCATACTCAGTCTTCTTGGAAGTCAAAAGAATTTTCTTGATCATGAACTATGATTCATTGAGAAAACCACTTTGTCAAAAGGATAAAACTTAATTTGTTTATTTTTTTTGTCTTAAGTTTTCTTTAAATCTGGAGTATGAAAAATCTTAATTGATGTCTTTAATCTTCATCTATGTAAAGGTGTTTGTGAATTTTTTATTCTGATTCATCTCTGCTTGTCATTATTGTTCTGTGAAATGCTTTAATTGTTGTCATAGAGAAACAATCGATTGTTTTCACGAAACAACCGATTGTTTCCCCTCTGACAACACTGCATTAAATTGATTTAATTTCTCTATATATTCTGTCTATTACAGATTCCTTCCTCAAGCAGTTATGGTCAAAGTGCATTTATCATGGGTCTAATTTCATTCACAAAGGGTGTTACATTAGTCATAAATGAAATATATTCCACAATTTCTTGGAAATTTAAGACCCTTTATGACTAGTTAAAGTCCACATGTACTTTCCATGTGAAAACTGCCACTGAGTGACATGCCACTGTTAAGTCTTGGACCAGATTCTCTTTCTTGAAAACTGAAACCCACTAAAAGCCAAGAATATGAACTGCTTTCTGTGCATATATTAACTCATATGCAGTTGTTTCTCTTCACAAAAATAACTCATTGCCACATATCTTGTTGTTTCTCAAATCGGCCATATATCTCATTCTATTTTCTGGTTTTTCCTTCTACCTCCATGGATTCCACATCCCCTTCATCAAAGAGGATCAAAACTAGGGCAGTTAGGAGGGGAGGACGTCTTGCATGGTTCTCGGGTGAAGATGAAAAGATTGAGAAATATCTACATGAGACAAGTAGGAAAGCTATAAATAATCCAAAACTCATCTCTTTCAACTGGTTGAGGGAGCAAAAGTCGGCTGAGGTGAGCAATCTTCTCAAAGAGCAATTGCTAAAGAGGTTCTTGGAAATGTCAGGAAACATATATCCTGATCTTGTAAGGGTATTCTACACCAACCTTCAATTTGTTGGTAATAATCTTGTCTCTCATGTAAAAGGAGTTGAGATGGAAATTACACATGATGTTTGGACTGCTATTACTGGATTAAAGTATGCAGGACATCGAATTAACAAAGGAAATATTGGTGTGGTGGAAGAATTTAACAAAATTCAATTTTATAGAAATTTCTTGAAGAATCCTCAAGCAAAGGTGGGAAACTTTTCAGTGGGTGGATTAAAGCTGAATGAAAGGCTAATTACCTTCATTGTGACCTGGATGCTCACACCCAGGGGGAGTAATCACTTTGTGCTTACCGAGGAGGACCTTGTCTATATATATTGTATCATGATCAAGGTCAAAATCAATTGGATCCACATCATCAAGGAACACATGCAAAAATCCATGAGGTTAAGTGATTACCACTATCCATATGCTATCTTGATTCTAAATTTCTGAATTATTTTGAAGTGGATCTTGAGGAAGAACAAACTGAAGTGGTGAAATCATGACACAAAGTGAACAATGGTTCACTTAGTAAGATGGGATTCACCAAAATTGGTGGAAGATGGATAAGCAAGGATGGAGACCAAGGTGGTTCCTCAAGTGGTGTGCAAGCTGAACATCAAGAGGAAGAACAAGCTACTGCTGCTGAAGGTGCTGAATTTGATTCTTAAGAGGATGAACCTGCTGCTGAAGGTGTTGGAGTTGATTTTTAAGAGGATGAACCTGCTGCTGATTTTGGTGCTAGACCAAGTGCTAGGAACATAGGAGATCGGATAACATCAATGTCACCATTTGAAAGATTGATGGTGAATAGGATGGACAACTTTGCGGATGACCAGAGAAGCCTGCATGATCTGTGTGCAACAAGGTTCAACATGCACGTTTTCAGAACCTAGAAGAACAGATTGAAGTTGTCCAAAACCAACTATTTGAGCTACAGTATGGAAAGGAAGATTGAAGCTAACTTTAGTTGTTGTTTATGCTTTTCTTGCTTTAATTTCTAGACAATTTCTTTTATGATTCTGTTTTACTCTTTCTTCATTCTATTTGTGAAGACAAATAGGGGGAGAAGGTGTTGGTTTATGTGTTGAGTAACCTGCTGTAAACTCTGATTTGATAGGTTTAAATTTTGTTGTTTAAACTTGTTTAAAGCTGCTGCACACACACAATTTTGATTGGTTTTTCTGCTCAAATTGGTTATGCAAAAAATTGGTTTGTGTGCCTTCATAACCTGTTGTTATATATGCTCTATGTTTGCAGGTGCTGGTTCAGATTCAAACAGAACAACACAAGCAACTAGGGATTTGTCTTCATCAAATAGGGGGAGATTATTTACGAAGGATGATCTTGTGCTTTGATGTCTTCAAATCCATGGTGTTTGGTGGAAGGTTGAAGTTGCTGCTTGTGTGGGTGGATTCTGGGTAGATTAAAGTTTAACCCACTCTTTGTTTGAATCTAAAACTAATTTGAATCAAAACCTTTTTGAAAAAGATTTTTTTCTAAAGAAGTGGAAAAACAACCAGTTGTTTAATCGTTTCAATCAGTTGTTTGAAACTTAGTGGTTTTTGAAAAGGGTTTGTTTGACTTTGTTGACTTTGTTGTCAAACCAATTCAATCGGTTGTTTCGAATATTCAACCAATTGTTTTTTTAAAATCCCTAATAGAATTTCTGTTAAGTTTGGTAAATCAGCTTTAATTGTTTTCTAATTGTTTTGGCTCCTGCTTTAAATGTTTTTGACAAACCTTTGAAGTATATAAAGGTTATTTTTCGTTCCTAAATGCATTGAAACAATTTAGACATTTTGAGATTGAGAAAACAGATTTGAGTTTTCAAGATTTGCATCAAGCTTTTGGATTTTCACAAAGGAATGGAATAAGATTTCTGTAATCTTTCGTTTTTGATATTGATCAGGTGTAATCCTTTCTTTATCTCTTGTACATCTGAATATTGGTGGTGTAAGCAGAATCAGAGGGTGTTCTGAATTTTGTGGTGTTGTGTTCCAAAGGAAGTGTGTGGCTTGAGGTGTTCAAGGTCACTTCTTTGGTGTGGTTGTTTGTAATTTGGATTTTGATTGCGTAGTAGATACTCAGTGGTTTTTGGAGACTGGATGCAGCTCTTGGGATAAGAGTGAACCAGTATAAATTGCTTGTGTTCTTTTCTCTTGCCCTGAACTCATTTACATTATGCTTTTAAGTTGTTTTAATCACTTCTAATAAAAAAGATGATGTCTTTGTTGATAAGCCTCCATCTAAATGGACTGAGGCTGATAGCAAGAAAGAAAAATTTGATTGGATTGCTAAAAATATTATAACCTCTGCTTTGAGTTGTGATGAGTTTTTCAGGGTATCACAATGCACTTCAACAAAGGAGATGTGGGACATCCTTGAAGTCACAGATGAAGGAACTAATGATGTTAGGAGGGTAAGAAAGCATGCTCTCATCCAAGAGTATGAGTTATTTAGAATGCATAAAGGGGAGACAATCTGTAATGTGAAAAAATGGTTTTCCCACATTGTGAACCACTTGATGAGCCTTAGAAAGAACTTTGACAAAGAGGAGCTGAACATCAAGATCTTGAAGTGTCTTGATAGGTCATGGGTGCCAAAGGTCACTTCTATTTCTGAGTCAAAGGATTTAACATCCATGACAACAACTTCCTTGTTTGGTAAGCTGAGGGAGCATGAGCTTGAGATGAATAGGTTAGTTGTCCAAAAAAGTGAGGACAAACACAGCAAGGGTATTGCACTTAAAGCTGCCAACCAAAAAAGGCAACAAGACTCCAGTGATAACGATGAAGACACTATGAGCTTGTTGTCAAGGAAGTTTAGCAAATTCTTGAAAAAGAATAAAGGCCAAGTTTCAAAGAGGAAGAGTTCTAAGAAGCTAAATGACTTTAATCTTAACAAATATACTTGTTATGGTTGTGGTGAACAGTGTCACATAAAAGCTGAATGCCCTAATAATGATAGCAAAAATAAAGTTGATTTCAAAGGTAAAAGGAGGGGAAAAACCAAGAAGGCATATATAGCATGGGATGATAATGAGATATCCTCCTCTAGCTCTTAGGAAAATGAAGAAGCAAACCTATGCTTAAAGGCATCTGTATGAAGCAGCATGAGCTCATCTTCTTCAGTCAAAGGTAACAATTACTACCAACTACTTGAAGCTTTCAATGAAACTCGTGAAGAAGCTAACCAATTGGCTCTCTCATACAACTGGTTGAAAGGGTTGAACAAGTGGTTTTAAAATAGAGTCAAAACACTAGAAGAAGAATTGGAAAATTCTAAATTTGATTTTGAAAACCTGGATTTAATTTACAAAAATTCTGCTTGCATGTGTAAATCAAATTTTTGTGAAAATCTTGAAAGAAAGATTCACTACCTTTTGAAAACCGTGGATAAGCTTACAACTGGAAAATCCAACTTTGAGAATGTTCTTGCATCTCAAAATTGTGTCTTTGGAAAAGCAGGCTTAGGATTTTATCCACAGAGCAAAGAGAATGGGATTTCAAAACCTTTTTCATCAGTACCAGAAAATCAACCGATTAAAAGAACAAAACAACCGGTTGTTACATGCTTTTATTGTATGAAGAAAGGTCATTCTGTTAGATTTTGCAAGTTTCGTAAATCTCTTGTTCCTAAAGGTATCTTTAAATGGATTCCGAGAAATTTGATGGTTCTAAGGATAAATCTAACATGAAAGGTCCCAAGTTCTTTAAGGGATCAAATCTTGTGATTTGATAAACTTTCTTTTGCATATTTTTGCCTCCACATGAAGGATTTGTAGAATCAGGATCTCATGGATGCAAATAAGCAAGACAATATTTTGTTTTGAAATTGTGTACTGCTTGATATGTGTGCTACAAAAATTGAAGAATAACTTATTTATTTCTATACTTGAACATTTCTTTTTGAATTCAATTTTGTATTTCTTCACTTAAGGATTCTGGATTATTTTGTATTCCTTCTGTTTCTATTCAAATCTATGTGTCTTAAACCTAAATTCTTGTATGTTCAATGACTGTTAAAAGAATTTGGCTTTTTCAAAAATTTTCACCTAATGCAGAAATTCTACTGATTGTTTCTTCGAAACAACCAATTGTTTCAACTCTGTCAACACTGGTCAAATCTTTTTTTTGATTCAATGTGCTTTAAATTGATTTTCTGTTCAAACCCAGTGACGTGTGTGGTCAACAATGCTTTAATTACAACCTTGAATGCAAATTCCCTCTGCAATAATTGCTCTTCATGGAATATATTCTTCTAAATCTTGGAAATTAAAATTGCTTTTAAGTTTGGTCAAATCAACATGTGTTTTTTGTGATTTCTGTTATGTCTGACATAACTGCTTTATGGTTCTGATTTGATTCCTTTTCCAGTTTTGAATACAACCCACAAAATGTCAACTTTGATTGAATGTTCTGGTTATATATGTGAGGCCATTCATTGCTATTCACCAAGAATAATCTATTTTTTCTTCTCTTTGCACTAAGATTGACTCTGCAGTATGCTATCATCTTTCTCTACCTGAACCATGGCATCAACACCTCCATCCTCTAAAAGAATGAAGACAAGGGCTATAAGGAGTGGTGGAAAACTAGAAGGTTGGTTTTCAGGAGAATCAGAATTGATAGACAAGTACCTACATGAAACCAGTAGGAAGATAGTTAACACTCCAAAGCTTGTCTCTTTCACCTGGGATAAAGCAACAAAATCTGACTGTGGTGAGATGTCTTCTAAAGGAGCAAAGACTGAAGAGATTCCTTGAGCTTTATGGAAATATCTACCCAGATTTGGTGAAGGTATTCTACACAAACCTTTAATTCAATGGTGACACTCTCAACTCTCATGTGAAGGGGGTGGATATTGTAATCACCAATGATGTGTGGGTTGCCATAACTGAGCTAAAGTATTCTGGAGTAAGAATAAACAAAGGCAATCTTGGAGTGATAGAAGAATTCAACAAAATGCAATTCTCCAAGAATTGTCTCAAGAATCCTCTCTCAAAGGTGAGAAATTTTTCTGTGGGAGGAGTGAAGCTTGATGAAAGGCTCATTGCCTTCATTGTGTCCTGGATTATCACACCAAGGGGAGCAATCATTCTACTCTCTCTGAAGAAGACTTGTTGTTAATCTACTGCATCATGAACAAAGTAAAGCTCAATTGGAGTCACATCATCAAAGACCATATGCAAAAGGCTATAAGGTTAAGTGACTTCCATTATACTTATGTCATTTTGATCTCTAAGTTTCTACATTATTTTGAAGTAAATATTGAAGAAGAACTGGCTGAGATTATAAAGTTTTCAAGTGATATCAATAGTGGTTCCCTAAACAAAATGGGGTTTACCAAGATTGGTGGGAGATGGGTAAGCAAGGATGGTGACCAAGCTGGCCCAAGTGGGAATCATGATGAAGAAACTAAAGCTACAACAAACTTGGAGGAACCTGCTGCTGAGACTCAGGGAGCTTATCCAAGCACTGATCACAAGGGAGAAAGGATGACTTCAATGTCTCCTTTTGAGAGGCTCATGGTAAACCGAATGGATAGCTTTGTTGAGAACCAGAGAAATCTTCATGAGCTATATGAATCAAGGTTTTAGCATATGGATCCAAGGTTCCAGACCTTGGATGAACAAATTGACCTGCAATATGGAAGGAATGACTGAAGCAAGCCTAGAGCCTTCATTTAAATTGTTGGTTTACTTTTCTGAACAATTTCTTTTCTTTTTATGCTATTTTTTAATCCTTCTATCTTTCTATTTGTGAAGACAAATAGAGGGAGAAGTGAGCTTTTGAGTTGTAATGTTCTAATATCTGCACGTATTTCTGTTTTGCTCTTTTGATTGAACATTGCTATAACTGTTATAAATGGTTTTTTTTATTTAATATGAAACTCTAATACAAAATTTTAACCGGTTATTCCTGCGAAATAACCGATTGTTTTTCTGTGTTGCACCTATACATGTTTGATTGGTTTCTCACATTGATTTGACTGATGTTCCTCACTAGAAATCACCTAGTGGAAACTAGTTTGTGGTGCCTGGTTAATTGTAATAGATTATCCTGTATTTCTATGTTTGCTTGTGAATGTAGGTTAAACAAGATTCTAAACAAGAACATTCCAAAAAACATCCCAAGGATTTGTCACCATCAAATAGGGGGAGATTGTAGAACATGGAAGCTTTGATGATTCAAATCTGTGTTGAAGTTTGATGTTGTGCTGCTTTTGGTCAAGAGCTTAGTCTAGGGTGTTTAGAATTCTTGTAAAGATCAATCCTAGTCCTTTGCACAAGTTAGTTCAATCTATTTTAAAAGAGAAAAGTGTTTTTCTAAACAAAGAGAAAAACAACCGGTTGAAACCACGATATAATTGGTTGTTTGTCACTTAGCTGGGCTGAAGGTTTTCAAAACTGTTTTTGACTTGGTTAACTAACTGTCTAACCAATTCAACCGGTTAAAACGAAATTTCAAACGATTGATTGTCACATGTCATAACAGCTTTTCAAAAACCTGTTGGATCTGTTTTCAGTTGGATTAAAAGTGTTTTGGCTCATGATTGACTGCCTAGAACGACTAGTTTTAAGAGTTATAAATATGGCTTCTCTTTGAATTTAAAAAAAAAAAACAAGTATACGCAAGAAAGTGAGATTGAAAGTATTTTTTAGAAGAGATTCAAATCAAACTTTTGCAAGATTGCTAAGTAACTATGCATTGGTTCAAGGTCTGATCTTAGGAGCTCTGTGATTCCTGTAAATCCAGGTGTAATTTGTTTCTTTCTGATTAATGTACTTTTTCTTTTATAAACTTGTGGAAAGTGTGTAAACCTGTAAGGTCAGAGAGTGTTCTAACTAAGGTTGTGTGTAGGCAAAGAGAGTGAGTGGTTCTTGGGGTATCAAGATCACCTCTTTGTGGTATTGTGTATTGTAACCTGTGATTGATTACTAATGGAAACCTGGTGGTTGTTCTGGTAACTGGATGTAGCTCAAGGTTGAGTGAACCAATATAAATTGTTTGTGCAATCTCTCTCTCTCACTCCTTATAAACTATTTGATTTGATTTTGTATTTGCTGCTACCATAAACAACCGGTTAAAACCAAGTTTCAATGATTGAAATTTTGCAAACAGTTTCATTTACATTGTTTGATTGGCTTCCTTGATTACTTCTTTTGTGATTGTTGTTAAAACTTCATTCTTATCCAATCTTTTCGAAAATCTTTTGACAAACAATTCACCCCCCCTCTTGTTAAAGCCATTAATTCTTACAACGCGTATATTATGGCGATTATAAATGCCACTTTATACAAAAATAACCACCACAATATACACAATTTTTGTAGTGGTTGTGTTTGGCTGGGTTATTCTTATATTTTCATAAGAGTGAGAATGAATCCTTTAGCACATGGTATTGGGTGGAGTGAAATGGTGGTAGATCTTACTCTTAGTGCTAAGCAGAGGTCTCTAGTAATTGATGTTACACGTCCTTCTGAATATGAGAATATTATCTTCGAAGTTGAATAACAAAATAAGCTGGTGATATTTACACCACATATTACCATTAGAAAGTAAAAAAGGTTCTCCCAATAAATATGGGAAGAATCCACTTTGATTTAGTTATTACCTATCTCAATATTCTATGGATTCCATTTCTTTGGAATTTGGTGTTGCCTATATTAGTATAAGCTTGGATTGGATAACATGAGTGTTATTAGATATATGTTTACAATAAGGTTGGTGTGAGATGTCTATGTTCATGTTAGAATACAACAAAGTCGTGGATCATTGAGTTCGGTCACATCAAAATCTCTTAGGCAATTTGATAAGAACCTTTGAGAAAAATATTGTGAAATATTCGAATCATGTGGTTGACCTAGATCATCTATTTGAGATGTAGGAAAAATACATCGAAGCATTAATTGATATGCACAATTCAAGCAAAAAGAAAGAAAAAACCAGCGTATTTTTCATCACTTCAATTATCAGCAATTGTGAGCCAAATCTTGAGAACTATGATGATTAAAGACTTCTTCGATCAGGCAGACATTTGATGTAGATAAATGAAGAAGACCTTTAAGTTTCTTTATGGATGATCATGATTTTCTGAGAGTTACACCATTCCTTGGTGTATGGGGAACAATCATATCTAAGAAGATGACTTCAAAGTTCATAGGTCCTTACTAGAATCTCAAGAGAATAGGTTCTACTGCTTGAAAACTTGTTTTATATCTTCCGTTAACCAACCTTCATTATGTCTTTTGTGTATCGTAACAAAGGAAATATATATAATTGATCACAATCATCTTCTAGTTTCAGATTTAGGTAAATAAAAGATCTCTCTGTTAAAGTGAAGTCGGTGAAATTTTTTGGTTCTCGAGTAAAGTAATGAAACATCGTCATAGTCAAGGTATTGTAAAATCTCATATGATGTAATTCCACTTGAAAAATAAAAGAAAAGATAAGAGAATAATATCCTAATATTTCTCTATAAACTAATTTTCGAGGAGAAAAACTTTTGTTTTTGGGGATAATTGTAAGACCTCGCAACCGTAACTACCCCCCCCCCCCCCCCCTTCGTCTGCTCTTTTTTTTTTTCTTCTCTGTTCTCGTTCCTTTTTTCTCT